>ERZ791903.15-NODE-15-length-277795-cov-13.011568_pt1 | contig 277795 bp, 181 predicted proteins | sample MGYA00510148_ERZ791903 | MGnify/ENA primary metagenome ERZ791903 (study PRJEB30046, sample SAMN00792080) | human gut metagenome | study: EMG produced TPA metagenomics assembly of the A metagenome-wide association study of gut microbiota in type 2... | reverse complement strand
ACTCAATTCTATCACTATATCTTTCCGCATTTCACTTTTTTGTAGTAACTTTGCACCACATAAGTCAATGAACATGAAAATACACAGGAACCTAATGCTTGTATGCCTGCTCCTCATGGCATCAATCTCTTATGCTCAATCCGAAACCATCATTGTAGGAAAAAAAGCGGACGGAACGGACTTAAAAGCACAGTGCTACACTTTTCCGCAGCGGGTGGAAACTTTCTCCATGAGTGATAAAGGCGATTATCTCTGCGTCAGTTTCAGGGAAACCACTAAAAGCGGCAAGTATCTGAAGAATAAAGGAGAAATAGGTTTCTATGACACAAAGAGCAGTCAGCTCCTATGGAAACAGCCGATTGACTTCAGCAAATCACGGATAACCTGTCTTTCGGAAGGGGTCTTGATAACTGAAATCGGCAGCAAGATATCATTGCTCAGTAGAGAAACAGGGGCAAAGAGATGGGAAGCTAATTTATTTCCGGTATATGTGGACGATTCATTGGGATTGGTCTTAGGTTATAACTCCCCTACCTCCAACAAACTCCGCGCTGTCAACTTGAAATTCGGTAACGATTTGTGGGAAAACAAAATACCTCATCAATACGGTTGGAACGAAGTTCTTGATCTGGAACAAAATAAACGCCTGATTGTAGCGGATGCATTGCATAAGCTGGATTTCATGACCGGAGAGTTACTGACCTATCCGGGAAAACCGGGAGCTCATGATACAAAGGCGGCATTGTTGCAAGGATTAGCCGCTGTAGCAGTCGGAGTAGCCAGTGGCGTAGCAACCGGTGGTGCCTATTATTACAGCTATGTTCCCATTGCCAATAATACAATCACGGGGTTGACTTCCAATATACTGTCCCAAGATTCACTTTATTACTGGGCAGACCGTCAACACATCTCCTGTATGGACACAGCTTTCAACGTAGTGTGGCAAACAGAGTTTCCTGATGTGAAAGCTTCCCGCTCCCGGCTTTTCGTACAAGATGGCAAGTTATTCATGTTGAATTACGGCTACGGATTACGCGAAGGCACAACTCGCAGGAAATACGGACGTCCATTTATAGCTTGTTATAACTTGCTAAACGGAGAAGAAATCTTCTTCAACCAACTAAGCGTAAAGAAAGATATGATTGAAGATGCCCTGCGAACTGATGATGCACTCTATATGCTATTCGATGATGGAATGGCTTATCAGGAACTGATGGATTCCGTCGTAAATATTGTACCTTGGGACACCAAGCAATACGGAAAGCTGGAAGCGATGCTGCCCGGTACATTCTATGCAGCCAACAAAGATACAACAGCTTTCCAGTCGCTCGCCTACAATGGGGAACATTGCCTGGTATATAATGATCAGGGAGCCATCTATGAAGTAGACAAGGACTTGAATATTGGCAAAACCTACGAACGGGAACGGATTTACAGTCCCAGTATCCAACTAAAAGATTATTTATGTATCGGCAATCGTGGAGACTATTGGTTCATCCATGAAATGGGAATGCCTGTAGCCCATCTTCAAACAGATTTCAAGAAGGGACAGGTGATTGGTAATAAGTTGCTGTTACTTAACGATAAAAACCAATTCCTGTTTATCGATCTGGATGAAGCGATAGAATAATCACTTGAAATCAAGCGCTAACTGCCCGTCACCCAACAGATTGAATGTCATGCGGTGATAAGGCGTAGTTCCACGTTCAGAGATGGCCGCACGATGTTTCTTCGTGGGGTAGCCTTTGTTATGGTCCCAGTCATAATATGGAAATTCTTCGTGAAGACGGTTCATATAATCATCACGATAGGTTTTGGCAAGCACAGAAGCCGCTGCAATGGAAAGGTATTTGCCGTCGCCTTTAATCACCGTGGTATGCGGAAGATCCTGATATTTCTTGAAACGGTTGCCATCTATAAGCAGATGCTGCGGACGCATCTGCAATTGATCTACGGCACGATGCATGGCAAGGAAAGAAGCGTTCAGAATATTAATCTTATCGATTTCTTCGGGAGATACGATACCTACCGCCCACGCCAGTGCTTCTTTCTCAATCACTTCGCGCAAAGCATAACGCTGGTGTTCCGTCAACTGTTTGGAATCATTCAGTAGTTCATTCTTGAAATCTTTGGGAAGAATCACAGCAGCAGCATACACAGCACCTGCCAGGCAACCACGACCGGCTTCATCACAACCGGCTTCAATCAGATCTTCATTCAAATAAGGCAATAGCATATAGCATTAATTTAGAGCCACAAAGATAAATCTTTTTGAAAGCAAACCGGACTTTTAAAGGAAAATAATTACATTTGCAGAAACAACAATATACTATGAAGCAAGCACTGTATCTACTATCTACAGTTTTCCTATTAACCACGATCCCCTTACAGGCTCAAGATAACAAACAAGCCCAGACTTTACTGGAGCAAGCTCAAAATGCCCTGTTCAGTAATCCCAAGCAAGCATCATACTATGCAGCCCAGGCTGCTGCCTTATTTCCTGAAGATGCACCCAATGAAACCCGTGCGCAAGCTATGATACTCCATTGCCAGGCAGAACAACTGCTGGGAAACTTCGATTTAAGTATCAAAAATTTATATGATACACAGAGATATATCAATCCGGCAAACAAACGACAAACGGCCCAGCTCTATTCACTCATGGGACGTGTATATAGCAAGTTGGGCGATTATAACAAAGGAATAGAACTGAATGATAAAGCAACCTCTATTTTCAAGTCTTTAGGAGATTCGGCTTCGGTGGCAGGATGTTATAATGAGCGTGGAGTCATGCATTACCTACTCGATGAATTTCTGGTAGCTGAAAGATTCCTTCAACGGGCACTGACTATCAACCGCGCCCAACGAAACTTAAAAGAAATTGCTACCAACCTGAATAATTTATGTCTATATCAGGGAGATACGGAAAAGAAACTATCTCTCATCCAGGAAGCCATAGCTATCAATAAAAATCTGGATGCACAATGGTCGTTGGGAGAGAATTACAACAATATGGGCAAACAATATTATTTTGGTGAGCAATACTCCAAAGCTCTGGAAGCTCTGCAAAAGGCCTATGAGTACGCCCGCAACATTGGTGCCAAGGAATTGATTTGTGATTATTACGAATATTCATCCTGGGTATATGCTGCCATAGGTGATTATGACCAAGCCTATAAACGGCTCAGTCAAATGTATGCTTTAAGCAAGGAGCTACAAAGTAGCAACAAACTACGCAATATCGAGCAGGAAATCTCTTATAAAAGATATCAGGATCAGAAATATGCTACCGAAATGCAAGAGCAAACTTATAAGATAGAACTACTAAAGCGCAACCTATGGCTTTTGGGCAGTATACTTGTTCTTGGCTTAGCCTTCAGTATATTCTTATATAAATGGTATAAACGCAGAAAAGGTCTTCAGCTGGTAGAAGCCCGTTATCAGTTGGAACTGTCACAACGAGAAATATCCGAATTGAAACTGCACCAACAGGAATTGGAATTGCAAAATGTACAGAGTGCCTTGGACAACAGTCAACAGGAAGTAACCAGCTTTGCCGTATTCCTCAGAAGCCGTAATGAATTGCTGGATAAAATACGAGAGATGATTAAGGAAGGATATAGAATGGATAATCAAGCGCTTGTTCCCCACTTAAAGAAAGTAAATGCTTTTATCAGTCAATATCAAAGCGGAGATAAAACCAATAATACATTACTGCTAAATATTGAGGAAAAGAATAAAGAATTCATTGAAAGACTTATTCTAAAACACCCCGAACTAACGCAAGGTGAAAAATACCTGGCAACCTTATTGCGCGTGAACTTATCTACCAAAGAGATCTCCATGATCACTGGCACCAATCCCAAGACCATCAACATGAATCGTTACCGATTGCGCAAAGCTTTGAATCTTCCATCTAAAATGGATTTAACCGAATATTTACAAGATATTTAAAGATTTTCTAACCATATTCTCCATATAGCTATTTGTAGATAGCCGCAAATAAGCTAAAATACTATTCAACAACACTTTATGATTCCAACTGTAGATTAAATAATCCACAAGAAAAGGTTATTGTAGGTCATTTGTAGGGTTAAATAATTGTTTTTTCACTGTTTATAATCATTTATTTGCAGCTGAAAAACATTTTCATTAACCTTAAAACCAATTCAAATGAACACTAAAATTTTATTGATGCTTGTCATTGCAGTCTTATTCTATAGTTGCAATGATGAAGTCCTGAAAACAGCTGAGACATCCACTCATGTTTTCGAAGTGATAGAACCCATCACAGATGGAATCTATCCTTATTCTCTTTTCGCTAAAACAAGAAGTACTACTATCCCTAATTGGGAAAAATGGGAAAAAGTGAGACTATCTTCCGGAGTAATAGGACAAGATTCTGTTGCAGTACCGTGGGCCAATACGATAGTATCATCCAATATTCCTGCACAAGTTAGACACGACATTAAAGCCGAAAATGGATGGATGCTATTAAAATATACAGTTAATGGTAATTGGGGAAGCAATAATAATTATATGTTTTTCTATAACAAATACACAGGAGTACTCAAAGTCTTTTACTATTTAAGTAATGGTGCTGCGCAATCCAACTATGGTATTTGGCATCTACACATAGATGTACCTCAAAGATTATTTGCTTTTACAGGAGAAATTGCTGACCCTATCAATGGAATTTATCAAACGCAAGATCTATATTGTACTAACATAACATCAACTGATGCCAAAGGGTTTGTACAAGGTTGGAACTGTTTTCAAGTAGAGTTAGCCTATGATCCTCAGTTTACTAATGGAGAATTAACAGTTAATCCTGTAAGTCGAACAAGCTCAGACATTAAATTAACCGGAAGTTTTGGTTCTTCTTCTAAAGGAACAATTGTTACCACAACATCGTCCAATCCTACCAGCGGACCAATAAAGGGCTTGGCAAAAGCCGCTGGAGATGAAGCACTATCCTTTCTGAAAAAAGAAGCTCAAGATAAGAAATTCGCAACAAAAGTTTTAAATGCCGCTGGTGACATTGTAAAAGGAGGAGTATCGGCTATTGTTAAAGGAGGAATAAATCAGCTATTTAGTTCATTTATTGGACGTTTCAACAAAGAACAGGCTCTAAATTACGACTTGCAGTTCACAACCAATGGAACAGCAGAAATATCAGGAACAATCAACACTGAAGTTACAGGCGGGCTTGTCCCAGCTAATCTTAACCTCTCTAAATCTGCATTGGGTATTACATTAGGGGTATGGAATTTGAGTGAACAGCCTACAATATATTTTATGACAACAGCAAAATTACTTTCATGGGGAGAATATAAACCTACAATATTTCATCTATGGAAAATGCAAGGAGATCAATTACAAGGAACAAATTATAAATATGACTATATAATGAATCCCGACATTATAGATTATTTAAGCTCATATAATTGCAATCTAAAATGTTATTCAACAAATCCATTGCCTGAAGAAGTTGAAAATTACCCGCATGGCAGCCTTGCTGAAGGATTTAAATTTTCTATCACAAGTGGAAAAGGTAATCTCATTTATGAGAATTATTATGAAATCACTAATTTTTATGATAAATTTCAGATAGAAAAGCCTAAACAAATAGGTCCAGAGCCTGTCACTGTTCCACGTATATTATTTATACCCAATGCTAAACATGTAAGTTTATATGGGAGTGTTGGAATACATTATAATACTTTAATTAAAGCCACTACAACATTATATGTCAACAATAGCGTAAATGATACTATTGTACTTACAAAAACTTTTGCGCCCAAATTAGAGTGGAATCCACAAGATTTCAAATTTAATAAAGAATTGTATGGAGATATCTCATATACAGTAACAAACTATTAATAACAACGATACATATATTAACTTTAAATTATTACACACATGAGTAAAAAGTATGTCCAATTGCAAAGAGTTTTCTTACTCACTTTGCTCATCACATGTTTGGTACCGCTATATTCTTTAGCGCAAACTATCCAATTAACCGGTACAGTAACTGATACCAAAGGAGAAACCCTCATTGGTGCCAGTGTTTTGGAAAAAGGTACAACTAATGGTTGTATTACCGACATCGACGGTAATTTTTCACTGACTGTTGCTCCTAATGCGACAATGGTAATCTCTTATGTGGGTTATGTAGCTCAAGAAGTTCTGCTGAAAGGCCAGAAAGTATTGAAAGTAACTTTGAAAGATGATGCCGAAATGCTGGACGAGGTGGTTGTTATAGGTTATGGTACAATGAAGAAAAGCGATATGACAGGTGCTATTTCATCTGTTGATGTAGACCAGCTGTCAAGCCGCGCCACCACTAACCCTGCAGAAGCTTTACAAGGAAAAATAGCAGGCGTAAACATTCAAAAGGCTGGAGGTTATGCAGGTGCTGGCGTACAAGTAAAAATTCGTGGTATCAAATCGTTTGGCAACAACGAACCTTTGTACGTAATTGACGGATTCCCAGGTGATATATCTACAGTAAGTCCACAAGACATAGAGTCAATGGAAGTTCTAAAAGACGGTGCGGCAGCAGCTATATATGGCTCCGTGGCAGCTAATGGCGTTATCATCGTTACTACAAAGAATGGTAAAAAAGGAGATATGAAAATTGACTTTTCCTCTTATTTGAACTTTACGAAAGTAGCAAAGACAATGGATGTCTTAAATAGTAGCGAATACATTCAAGTACACAAACAGATGTATGACAACTATAACAAATATGCGCCGGAACAAGCTAATTATCCTGCATATATCACAACCCCAAGTTCTATAGATACCGACTGGCAAGATGCAGTATTACAAAATGGATTAGCTCAGAACTATATGATAAGTGTACGTGGCGGATCGGACAATGCGCGTTACTCCATTTCGTACAATCACTCCGATGAAAAAGGAATTTTTATTGGCAACAGTTATCGTCAAGAAAGTGCACGTTCCAAACTATACATGACAAAAAGTATTTTTGACTTTGACGCCAACTTTGCATTCAAATATACCAAAGGACGTATGCCTCAGTATTCACTCAAAGAGATGTACATGATTTCTCCATTGGTGCCTATCTATGATGAAAACAATGAATATGGTTTTGGTCTGACCAACTTTAATACCTTGCCTAACAATCGCAATGTGATTGCTGATAATCATTATATTGATGCAGTCAACAAGTCTTTTGATACCAATGCTAATATTGCAGTAACCATTAACTTCACTCCATGGCTGAACTTCAAAACCAGCTATTCGTATCGTGGTGTACATGAACGCAATACTTCACACAAACCTGATTACATTGCTGATCCTAAGATGCCAACTAAATACCCTATCAACAGCGAATATTCTTCCTATTGGGAACAGCAGGTGATCGATAACGTATTGAGTTTTAATAAAGAGTTTGGTAAGCACAGTGTCAACGCAATGGTGGGTAGTTCTATCACCACTGAAAAGCAGACTTGGAATAAAATTATCATTGAAGGAAAGAAAACGGTCTATGAAGTTAAAGACGGCCAATTGATTACGCGTGAAGAAGCAGCTGGTTTCCTGGATCCTTCATTTACTACAATCAACGGTGGAATCGGAGGAACATTCGATGGTAGTGGTACCAAATACACTTATAACCGTGCCTCTTTCTTTGGTCGTATAAACTATTCTTACGCAGGCAAGTATTTACTGCAGGCAACCATGCGTTATGACGGTTCTTCCAAATTCGGTAAAGACAACCGTTGGGGATGTTTCCCTTCTGTTGCTTTGGGGTGGAGAATCAGTGAAGAGGAATTTTTTCCAAAAGATTCGTTCATCAATAATCTTAAACTACGTGCCAGTTGGGGACGCCTTGGTAATGAAAACGCTTTAGGATACTATGGCTTCCAATCTCTAATCTATACAGAAAACTGGATGGCTTACGGATATGTGCAAGGAACCGGTGCCAGCCCATGGGCAGGCAGTATTGCACCGGAGTTAGCCAATAATGAATTACAATGGGAAACCACTGACACAAAAAATATCGGCGTTGATTTTGGTATGTTCAGCAACAAACTGACCGGTGCTTTGAATTATTACCACAACCAAACCAGTGACCTACTTATCACTAAAGTGCTGCCCCCTTCCTCTGGTTTATGGAGCCCAACAATGAATGTAGGCAAAATCAAAAATACCGGTTTTGAGTTGGAATTGAACTGGAACGACAAAATCGGTAAAGAAGTTGAATATAACGTAGGACTAAACCTTTCCACAACTCGCAATCGCGTGGTTTCACTGGCTGATGCCAATCAGGAAATCAATGGAGATGGTGTCAACTATGACGATCACTATGTAACTAAAGCAACGGTTGGTAAACCTATCGGAGCCTACTATCTCTACCAAATGGATGGTATTTTCCAAAGTCAAGATGAAATTAATAACTATAAAAATGCTGAAGGAAAAGTTATTCAGCCAGATGCTGTACCAGGTGATGTACGCTTCAGAGATATAGATGGCAATGGAGAAATTGATGAAGATGATAAAATCTACAGCGGTTCCGGTATCCCCAAATTAGAAGCTAATTTAAACCTTGGAATCAGCTACAAAGGATTTGATTTCTCTATGCTTTTGGGTAGTGGATGGGGACATAAATTGTACAATGCCAATCGTTTCTATTTTGAAGGAATGAGCAGTCCATCCAACTTCTTCAAAACAACATTGAATGCATGGACAGATAGCAATCACAGTACTTCTATGCCGCGCGCAGTGTTAGGAGACCCGAATAGAAATTCACGCGAATCAACCCGCTTCCTGGAAAACGGAAACTTTGTTCGTTGTCGTCAATTACAACTGGGTTACAATCTACCCACATCTCTGTTGAAAAAGATACAGATAGAGAAGTTGAGAATATATGTTAGTGGTGAAAACTTATTTACTATTACCGATTATAGCGGCATTGACCCTGAATTCTCACGTTCTTCCGTATTGAATACCGGTGTGGATAATCTAACATATCCATTCACCAAATCTTATGTAATAGGATTACAATTAACATTCTAAATTCTTAAAAACAGATCATTATGAAGAAATATATATATATAGCAGCATTGGCATTCACAACTTTATTCAGTGCATGCGATGATTTCTTGTCGGTAGAGTCTCCCGACCAATTGACCTCCGACAAATTTTGGAGAGATGAGGCAGACGCTTTATCCGGACTGAGTGCAGCCTACTCACAACTCGAATACTCCATAAGCAGTTGGCAGATGTCTGAAGTTAAGTTTCCAGTTGAATCATTCCGGGAAGATATTCTGAAAGTTGGTCCTGATGTTTACAACTGGGCTTATATGCTGGAATATTATAACTTTACCTTTAACCAAGGCAGTTCGCAGATTTCGCTTTACTGGAGTAACAACTACAAAGGAGCTAACTATGCAAACCAGGTTATTACTAAGGTTCCGGAAGTTCCAGAAGGAAAAATCACAGAAGATATGCGTCAACAAATCCTCAATGAGGCCTATTTCCTTCGTGCTTATTATCATTTGAAACTCATTCTGAACTGGAAAGAAATCATCATCAGTGATAAGTATGTAGATGCCAGCAATCTAAATAAGCCACTTTCTTCCCGTGAAGCTGCTTGGGATTTCATTATCGAAGACTTGAAAAGAGCAACGAAATTACCTTCAAGCCACCCCAGCGAGAATGCTGGACGTGCTACTTGTGGGGCTGCCTATGCCTATCTGGGATTTGCTTACCTTACAAGAGCCTATGAGGAAACAGCTAAAAAAGATGAATACCTTCGCGAGGCTTTAGCAGCATTCAGTGAAGTCAAAGGATATGAACTGGAGAAAAAATTTATCAGCATGTTCGACGGAAGTAACAAGAACTGCAAAGAATCTGTCTTCGAACTTCAATTTACAATGAACAGTGATGGTGGCGCTTATTATAAACACCAAGTTCATAAGTTTATAGCAACTTATGAGTTAAGTGGATGGGAAGAAATGTACCCAAGCGACCAGCTAATCAACGAGTTCAAGAAAGAAGGTGAGATTGCTACTACCGGATTATATGATACACGTATGTATCAGACCATGTTTTTCCAATGTGACTACTTCAATGACGGAACAGGTAAAGTATATGGATACGACTATGACGACGTATTCTCTGGAGATGATGGCATTGCCTACAACAAACCTGCATTCAGAAAATATCTGCCTCCTACAATCAATGAACTTCTTGAAAATTATACTGCCATTAATCTTCCGTTAATGCGATATGCCAACGTATTATTAATGAAAGCTGAAGTTCTAAATCTACAAGGACACCCTGAACAAGCCATTCCAATTATCAATGAAGTGCGTAAAGTACATGGCGATATGCCGGAAATGAAAGGTACATCACAAGAAAATGTACAGGCACAGATTGAGCATGAACGTATGATTGAATTTCCACTTGAAGCATGGCGTTTCTATGATCTACGCCGTTGGGGCAAACTGGATGTCGCTTTACACGCTGCAGGACGCACAACATTCAGTGCTGAAAAACATTCATTCTACCCGATTCCTCAATCTGAAATTAAAGCGAACAGTGCCTTAAGCGGTTTAACAACTGAGGAAAGTAATTAATATAATTCTCTCTTAATCTTATATGAATGACAAGACGGTATTTGTACCTATGAATACCGTCTTGTTTATCCTGAAAGCTTTATCTTTGCCCTCAAAAACGACATAGATATGTTTACAATTATCGGACTGATGCTCACAGGAATGCTGCTGGGCTACCTCTTACGGAAACGGAATTTAAGTAAAATACATAAAGTTATCACAGTGTTGATCTGGGTACTGCTCTTCATTCTCGGCATTGAAGTGGGAGGAAACGAGCAGATTATCAAAGGACTGCACACCATTGGCCTTGAAGCCGTCATACTCACCATAGGTGGAACTCTGGGAAGTGTGATTGCCGCTTGGGCTCTGTGGAGGGCCTTATACAAACGGAAAGGAGGCCGGGCATGAAAGGAAGTCTTATCATAGTCGGCTTTTTTGTGCTGGGTACGCTCTGCGGAGTCTTTCACCTGATACCTATCGACATCGTAGTAGATAGTAAAGTCAGCTTTTATGCACTTTGCGCACTGATGTTCAGTGTAGGGCTAAGTGTAGGCAATGACCCGCAAACGTTGAAAAACTTCCGTTCACTCAATCCACGGTTGATATTCCTGCCTATCATGACCATTCTGGGCACGTTGGCAGGTTCTGCCGCAGTCAGCCTGATACTGACACACCGTTCCCTGACAGATTGCCTGGCTGTAGGTTCGGGCTTCGGTTACTATTCACTCTCCAGTATCTTCATTACCGAATATAAAGGAGCTGAATTAGGAACAATTGCCCTGCTCGCCAACATCAGCCGCGAGATTCTGACCTTACTGGCGGCACCGTTACTGGTGCGCTGGTTCGGCAACCTCGCTCCTATCTCTGCCGGAGGGGCAACTACGATGGACACCACACTGCCCATCATTACACGAACGGCCGGACAACAATTTGTAGTTGTCTCCATCTTCCACGGATTTGTGGTGGATTTCAGCGTTCCGTTCCTTGTGACACTGTTTTGTTCAATTTAATATTGTTTTGAACTTAAAGCAAATTATCATGAAAGCCAAAGTTTATACCTTACTCTTTTCCTCATTGCTTTGTGTTTCTGCCCTGGCTGATAACGAACCCTGGCAGAACCCACAAATCAACGAGATAAACAGAGAGCCGATGCATGCGCACTTCATCCCGTTTACGAATGAAGCCAACGCTTTGAAACAACGCTCTCTCCCCGCCGATGTGCGTTTCGACGTGAATCCTGCGACAGAAAGACGAGTTTCTCTGGATGGAACCTGGAAATTCCTGTTCTCAAAGAATAACGATCTTTGCCCTCAAGATTTCCATAAACCCGGATACAATACCCGGAAGTGGAGCAAAATACAAGTTCCCGGAAGTTGGGAACTGCAAGGATTCGATGCTCCTATCTATACAGATACCCGCTATCCATTTCCTGCCAATCCTCCGTATGTGCCTGCCAATTACAATCCGGTAGGAGCCTACATTCGTGAGTTTACCGTCCCGAATGGTTGGGAAGGTATGGATATCTTCCTTGACTTCGAAGGAGTGGAATCCGCTTATTATGTATGGGTGAACGGTGAGCTTGCCGGATATGCCGAAGACAGCCGTCTGCCGTCTCACTTCAACGTTACGAAGCTGTTGAAAAAAGGCAGTAATAAACTTGCCGTGAAAGTATTCCGTTACAGCGATGGCTCCTATCTTGAAGGGCAGGACTACTGGAAATACAGTGGCATTGAACGGGATGTATATCTCTATGCCCGTCCGCAAAGCCGTGTCCGTGACTTCCGGATGACTGCCGAGTTAGTCAATGATTACAAAGATGGAGAATTAAACCTCGATGTATTACTTCACCAGCCGAAAGCCGGAGAAACCGTCGAAGTTAAGATATTAGATCACGGCAAGGAGATTTACAACCGGAAGCAGTCCATCACTTCCACTACCGATACCCTGTTCAGCCAACAGCAAATCTTCCCGAATGCACGTGCATGGAATGCTGAAACGCCGAATACTTACACATTAGTAGTCAGCACCTTCGACGCCCAGGGAAAACCACTTGAATCTTTCACTCACCTTTTTGGTTTCCGCACGGTAGAAATGCGCAACGGAATGCAGATGATCAACGGGAAAGCAGTACTGTTTAAAGGAGTAAACCGTCACGAGCACGATCCGCACAAAGGACGCACTATCAGCGTCGCTTCCATGATACATGATATTCAGTTGATGAAACAATTCAACCTGAACGGTGTACGCAACTGTCACTATCCAAACTACTCTGCCTGGTACGAGCTTTGCACCGAATTCGGTCTGTACATGGTGGATGAAGCCAACATCGAAAGTCATGGCATGATGGATCATAAGGATGGCACGCTGGCTAATTATCCGGACTGGGAACGCCCCTTCATGGAGCGCATGAGCCGCATGATTGCACGCGACCGTAACTACTCAGCCATCGTCACCTGGTCCATGGGTAATGAATCCGGGTATGGCAAACATTTTGAAACGCTGTACGATTATACTAAGAAAATAGATCCTACCCGCCCGGTACAATACGAAGGAGGCGGCTACGATGCAAAAAGCGACATTTACTGTCCGATGTATGCACGTATCTGGTCATTGCGCCGCCACATCAATCAGCGTGACAAACGCCCCTTGATTATGTGTGAGTATGCCCATGCGATGGGTAACAGCGTAGGAAACTTCCAGGATTACTGGGATTTGATTTATAAGTATGACCAGCTACAGGGCGGATTTATCTGGGACTGGGTAGACCAGACATTCGCCATCAAAGATAAAAACAACCGTGATATCTGGGCATTCGGAGGCGACATGGGCTTTGTAGGCATCGTCAACGACTCTAACTTCTGTGCCAACGGACTGGTAGCTGCCGACCGTTCTCTCCATCCGCACATCTATGAGGTGAAGAAAGTACTGCAATACGTTCACTTCGAACCGGTAGCTTTTACTCCGAACAAGATAAAAATCAGCAATCGGCATGATTTCATCGGCTTGGAAGGATATACCCTGCGTTGGGCAGTAGAGTGCGACGGAAAAGCGGTACAAGAAGGTGAAATGGACTTCCCCGTAATCACTCCGGGAAGCTTTGCCAATATAGAATTACCCTTGAAAGCATTGCCTGCCGACGGTAAGGAATACTTCCTGACTCTGCGCGCATTCACCAAGCATGAAGCTCCGCTGATACCGAAAGGACATGAAGTGGCCATTGAGCAATGGCTACTCCCCACCACTCAAACAGCCGGAAAGGTTCAGCCCGCCAACGGTACACTGGCAATGGACCGGAATAACGAAGCGATCACACTGAAAGGAAATAACTTCCAAATAGCTTTCTCCGCCCAAAACGGTGAGATGACAGAACTGACCTACCATGGAAAGAATCTGATTAAAGAGGGTTTACAGCCCAACTTCTGGCGTCCGCTGACGGACAACGATATTCCTAACGGACATCTTTACCGCTGTGCCACCTGGAAGACCGCCGGAAAGGATGCCAAACTGGAGAATCTGGAAGTTACGGAGAAACAGCAGATTGCCACCGTAACAGCTACTTATAAGATGGAGGCGCAAGGCTCTACATTGCAAACGATCTATGATATTCATCCTGACGGTGCCGTCCGGGTGAGCATGCACTTCACTCCGGGCAAACAGGCGCTGAGTGAAATGCCCCGTCTGGGTATGCGTATGATACTTCCGGCAGAATATGAAATGATGTCCTGGCTGGGACGCGGTCCGCAGGAAAACTATGCAGACCGAAAGACAGGAGCATTGATAGGCCTGTATAATGCTACGGTCTGGGAACAATTCCATCCGTATGTACGTGCTCAGGAAACAGCCAATCACTGTGATGTGCGTTGGGTTGCCCTGCGCAATGCTGCCGGAGAGGGTTTACTGGTTACGGGAGAAGAACCTCTGAGCGTAAGTGCCTGGAACTTCCCGATGGAGGACATCGAATATCGTCCCTCGCAGGTAGAACGCCGTCATGGAGGAAGTATCCTGAAAAAGGATATGGTCTGGCTGAACATCGACCATCAGCAGATGGGTGTGGGTGGTGACAATACCTGGGGAGCACAAGTACATCCCGAATACACCATCACTCCGCACGAGTGGAAATACAGTTTCACACTGCAACCGCTCGGAGCAAAGGATGATGCAGCGGAACAGGCTCACAAATGTTGGTTCTAATATGGGTACGCGGACGACACGGATAAGGCGGACGAACGCCTTATCCGTGTCGTCCGCATACCCATTCCCTCTCAAATTATCATTTATCACCCCTAAAAAGCAATTATTAAGTTCATAATAATAACGAATATGCGACATAAGTTTATACACACCATTTGTATTACTCTGCTGGTTGCAGGCATCACCGCCTGCACTTCCGGCAGCAAAAACACTGCGGAGAAGCGGTATACCTTCAATAATATACTGGATATCGCCTACACTCCCGATACTTTGCACCGCTGCTACGGCTGGTTCACAGATGCCGGCTCGTGGATGGGCTTCACCCTTCCCGAGAAAGAGAACTGGGTAAACGGTTTCTGCGGCCCGTTCAGTCTGGATATGTTTCGCCGCCAGTGGATGGCTCAATCCGCTGTTACGGTAGGTTTTAGTCAGAAACCTTCGGACACCTTTGTGCCCGACTCCACCTGCTACTATCCCGGAGAACTGTATATGTCCGCCCATTCGGGCAACGGAACCATCACCCAGCAGCTTAACTTCATAAGTGCCTCTACCGCTTTGCTTCGTATAGAAGCCGACAAGACGGAAGAACTGATGCTGACCGGCAGCCAATGGGGAAAGAACGTAACCGTAAGTATAGAGCAGAATTCCGTAATAGCCCGCCATCCCAGTGGAGAAAGCGTAACTGTAACGTTTACTCCCGATGTGGCACTTACCGGAACGGATAATAACTACACCGCCCTTATCCATACCTCCAAGTACCCCGTAAACGTAGCCATTTCCTTCTTCACCTCCGAAAAGGAAATGACAGCCGGATTACAAAACCTCCCCAACCTGCTTAACAATCCCGAAAAAGCATTGCAAGCCAATGCCGAACGTTGGGAAAGATACCTGACGAAGATACTGCGTACCGACATGAAACCCGAATACGACCGCATCGCCGTGAAAGCCGTAACCACTCTTATCTCCAACTGGCGTACCCATCGCGGCGGTCTGTTGCACGAGGGTATCATTCCGAGCCATGCAGTCGGTTACTTTGTAGGCTTCTGGGCATGGGACAGCTGGCGTTTCAGCGCCGGAACTGCCAAGTTCGATCCTGAACTGGCAAAGAATAACATCCGCGCCATGTTCGATTATCAGCAACCGGACGGTATGGTTATCGACTGTATCTACACCGATCCATCCGAAAACAATGCACGCGACAGCAAGCCACCCCTTGTATGCTGGGCTGTAGATGAGATCTTTACGCATACAGGCGACACAGCTTTCGTTTCCGAGATGTATCCGCAACTGCTTTCTTATTATAAGTGGTGGTATCAGAAACGCGACCATAATCATAATGGTATGTGCGAATACGGTGCCACAGACGGTACTCTGGAAGCGGCAGCCTGGGAAAGCGGTATGGACAATGCCATCCGTTTTGACGATGCCGTGATGCTGAAGAACGACGGGGGCGAGGATGCCTGGAGCATGGACCAGGAAAGTGTAGACCTGAATGCCTACCTGGCATTGGAATGTAAGTTACTGAAGAAGTTTGCCGGATTACTGAATGTCTCATTCGATGCTCCCGACTATAGTAATAAAGTAGCCGATTATTTCTTTGATCCCAAACTCAATTTCTTCTTTGACCGCCGCCTGAAAGACGGTTCATTCATTGAAGAACCGGGATGCGAAGCCTATACTCCGTTGTGGACACAGATTGCCACGCAAGAGCAGGTAGACAAGATGTTACCCATGCTTCAGGACACAGCGAAGTTCTCAACGTATATCCCCTTCCCCACCATTGCCGCAGATAATCCCAAGTACAACCCGCGCGGCTATTGGCGTGGTCCTATCTGGCTGGATCAGACTTACTTTGCCATCCGCGGGCTCCGCAACTACGGTTACCATAAGCTCGCCGATGAATATACCTTGCAGGTATTCGACCGCCTCAACGGGCTGAAAGAAGGAGCGCCCATCCACGAGAACTATGGCACTCACACCGGAGAGCGACTGAAAGCGCCACACTTCAGTTGGAGTTCATCCCATCTATTGATGATGTACGATGATTACGGGAAGTAATTCCCGTTCCCATTAAAATGAAACGCCCGTTTCCATTAAGGAAAACGGGCATTTCTATTAGAGGGAATAATAAACAGGGTTCTTAGAAGAGACTCCACGCAACCGTCAGTCCGGCCATCACGATAGCTACCATACTCATCAGCTTGATAAGGATATTCAAACTCGGACCGGAAGTATCTTTGAACGGGTCACCTACCGTATCGCCTACCACAGTAGCTTTATGTACTTCGCTACCCTTACCGCCAAAGTTACCTTCTTCCACATATTTCTTTGCATTATCCCATGCACCGCCCGCATTCGCCATAAAGATGGCAAGGACGAAACCGCTGCTCAATCCACCGATCAGCAAACCCAGAACACCGGGAACACCGAAGATAAGTCCCGTTGCAATCGGAGCAATAATGGCTATCAATGAGGGAACTACCATCTCACGCTGTGCTCCTTTTGTAGAAATCTCTACACAACGCTCGTAGTCCGGTTCCGTTTCACCGGTAAGGATACCCTTGATTTCACGGAACTGGCGGCGCACTTCATCCACCATGTGGGCGGCGGCACGGCCAACAGCGTTCATTGTCAATCCGCAGAAAAGGAATGCCATCATACTACCCAGGAACATACCCGAAAGAACCTTCGGATTCATCAATGTCACATCATAATGATGCATGAAATCGAAGAAGGTGGCATCCTGAAGCCCCACAGCATCCCCATGGGGAAGTGTTAATTCCGTGGTTCCCAAACGAGTCAGTCCGATACGGATTTCTTCAATATAAGAAGCAAGCAGGGCAAGTCCCGTAAGTGCAGCCGAACCAATGGCGAAGCCTTTTCCGGTAGCGGCAGTGGTGTTGCCCAAAGAGTCGAGAGCATCGGTGCGTTTGCGAACTTCTTCACCCAGACCGGACATTTCGGCATTACCACCGGCATTGTCGGCAATAGGACCGTAAGCATCTGTAGCAAGCGTGATACCCAAGGTGGAAAGCATACCTACGGCAGCAATACCGATGCCGTAAAGTCCCATACCTACATTATTGAAATCGAACCCTGATGCAAACAGGTAGGAAGCAATGATACCTATTACCACAGCAATCACCGGAACCGCGGTAGACAGCATACCCAAACCGATGCCGGAGATGATTACCGTTGCCGGACCGGTCTTTCCGCTTTCGCTCAACTTCTGAGTAGGACGATAGGATTGTGAGGTATAGTATTCCGTAGAACGTCCGATAATGATACCGACTACCAGACCGACTATAACGGCACAGGATATCCACATCCAGTTATCAAGTTGCAACAACCAAAGAATAAAGAAAGTAGCCACTACAATCAGCACTGAACTCAGGTTCGTACCGAAAGCCAACGAAGCAAGCAGGTCTTTCATCTTCGCATTCTCCTTGGTACGTACTGCGAAGATACCGATAATAGAGAGAAGGATACCTACGGCAGCAATCAGCATCGGAGCAATAACGGCTTTGAACTGCATGGCCGTATCTCCCGTATGAATAAAGGCGGCAGCACCCAGAGCGGCAGTTGCCAGTATGGAGCCACAATAGCTTTCATAGAGATCGGCACCCATACCCGCCACATCGCCTACGTTGTCACCTACATTATCGGCAATCGTTGCAGGATTACGCGGATCGTCTTCGGGAATGCCGGCCTCAACCTTACCTACCAGGTCGGCGCCTACATCGGCAGCTTTCGTATAGATACCTCCACCTACACGGGCAAAGAGCGCTTGTGTGGAAGCACCCATTCCGAAAGTAAGCATGGTGGTAGTGATAATACAGAGTTTATGAGTCGGAGTCAGAACATCTTCCGGAATAACCGCATTCAATAACAGATACCAGAAAGAGATGTCGAGCAAGCCCAAGCCCACTACCACCAGTCCCATTACCGCACCACTACGGAAAGCGACGCGCAATCCCGCATTCAGTGAATTACGGGCAGCATTTGCCGTACGTGCCGAAGCATACGTTGCCGTCTTCATGCCGAGGAAGCCGGAAAGTCCGGAGAAGAAACCGCCCGTCAGGAAAGCAATCGGTACCCAATGGTTTTGCACATCGAAGCCATAAGCCATAATAGAGAAAAGGATCACAAGTCCCAGAAATACCCAGCCAACTATCTTATACTGTTGTTTCAGATAAGACATCGCGCCTTTACGCACAGCGGCGGCAATCTTTATCATTTGCGGAGTACCCTCACTCTCTTTCATCATTTGCTTATGGAAATAGTAAGCAAAGCAGAGAGCTAAAACGGAAGCGGCCGGAATCAGCCAGAAAAGCAAACTGTCCATGGTGTTATTCGTATTAAAAGGTTGATTGAAAGTCTAAAAGTATTGATTTGAAACGAAATAAGCAAAGGAATGAAAGAAAATCAACTCATTCTATTAAATTTGCAGGCGAAAACCGTACCCGATTGAGCACCCATGTTGTAGTATAAGTAAAATCAATAAAAACAAAGGAATAATGAAACGCACAGATTTTACTTTTAGAAAGGCATGGATGATATACACAGTATATATTCTTCTACTCTTTACCTCAACCGCAAATGCACAGCAAACATCCAGACTGGTCAGTCTGGAACTAAAAAACGAAAAGCTGTCTGCCGCACTGAAACAGATAGAGAAGATGGGCGGCAAGAATATCCTTTTTGCCTATGAAGAGACGGAGAACTATCACGTAACAGCAAGTATCCGTAAACAGACACAAGGCGAAGCCATCCGCACAGTACTGAAAGGAAAGCCTTTCAACAGCATTGAACGTACCGATTACTTCGTGATTCAGCGTAAGGGAAAAGATGGCAAGACTACCCAAGTGCGCGGAACCATATACGGAGAGCGGAATGAACCGTTAGCGTATGCCAACGTCATCCTGCTGGCAACAACCGATTCCTCTTTTATTACAGGATGCGTCACAGCGGAAGACGGTAGCTTTATCCTACCCGGCAACAATGAAAAAAAACATTTGCTGAAAGTAACCTACATAGGCTATCAATCCTTGACGCTTCCCTGCCAACCGGAAAATGACATTCGCCTGCAACCGGACGCGCAAATGCTGAAGGAAGTGACGGTAACCGCCTCCCGCCCGATGGTGGAACGCAAGAATGGCGCTTTCGTTGCCAACGTAGCGGGAACACCGCTCTCCATGCTGGGTTCGGCAAGCGATATGATCGGTCACCTCCCTTTTGTCACCGGCTCGGACGGTAACTATACGGTTATCGGACGAGGCAAACCGGACATCTACATCAACGGTCGGAAAGTGCGCGACTCCTCCGAACTGGATCAACTTCAGGCTAACGAAATACTCTCCGCCGAAATTGTAACCACACCCGGAGCACGTTATTCCTCCAACGTATCATCTGTTATCCGACTACGTACCATCCGCAAGCGCGGTCAAGGTTTAAGTGCCAATGCCTACGCAGACTATACCCAGGGACACTCGGCAAAAGGCAAACAAGGCGCCTCACTGAATTATCGTACCGGCGGACTGGACATCTTTGTCAAAGGGCATTTCAATGAGTCGGACACATACTCCACCAGTCATACCCAACTGCAACTGAGCACTTCCTCCGAATGGAAAAGTATATCTGACAACGTCAATCGTGCACATGATGCAAACTTCAATGGCGAAGTAGGTTTCAACTACGAACCGGATGACCATCAGTCTTTCGGTATACGCTATGTACCCAAAACCGGACTGGGCAATCAGGAACTTTATGCACAAGGTGAAACCGTGATGCTGCGGGACGGAGAAGAGGTGGATCGTCTCACATCCGACTCACACGGTCGCAAGCATACCAACTGGAATCATACCGTGAATGGCTATTATAACGGTACTTTCGGAAAATGGAACATCGACTTCAATGCCGACTACCTCTACGGTCGTTCGGGAGGCGGGCAGAAGGTGGACAACAATGGTGAAACAGATGCCACATCCGACAGTGAAGTGAAAAACCGCCTGTATGCCGCTAAACTGGTGATTACAGCACCGCTTGGGCAAGGCAAACTCTCTTTCGGTACTGAAGAAACTTTCACCGAGCGCCACGACATCTTCAAGCAAAGCGGTTTCTCCAACGATGCCGACAACCGCATCAAACAGTCCATCGCCTCTGCCTTTGCCGATTATTCCATAGAATTGGGACAGTTCGACCTTACGGCAGGACTACGCTACGAATATCAAAAGACGGATTACTACGAATCAGATGTCTATAAAGTAGAGAAAAGTCCTGCCTATCATGACTTGATTCCCGTAGCCGGCATTTTCTATAAAAAGGAGGACTGGAATATCGGCCTGTCTTATCGCATGAAGAAATTTAGTCCCAGTTACAGTATGCTGTCCAGTACCATCAGTTACCAAAGCAAGTACCAATACCACAACGGAAATCCTGAACTGGAACCACAAAAGCATAACCTCTTCTCATTGGAAGGGGGCTGGAAATGGATCAATACCAGTTTATACTTCAACCATGTACGAAACATGTACACCACTTATGCAAAACCATACGACGATGCAAAGCATCCCGGCGTAGTATTGTGGACGATGGCAAGCATTCCCAACTCCTATGCATACGGAGGCGCTGTGGTACTCTCCCCGAAGTTCGGCTGGTGGCAACCGCAATTTACGGTCAGTGTGTCCTGGTTCCAGTCCAATGCCCGTTCACTGAATATTCAGCCCCTCTGGAATGAGGCGCAACCGGATTTCATTCTGAACAACAGCTTTACTTTGCCTCGTGGCTGGTTTCTCAATATAAAAGGAAGACTGGCATTGGGTGCAAAGCAAAGCTATGCCATCAGAAAAACAGAAGGAACTGTAGATGCGCAACTTACCAAATCTTTCCTGAAAGACCGTGCGTTGCGCATCTCGTTGGTAGCGAATGATATATTTCGTACAGGTACCTATCACTTTCGTGTATATGGCGACCGTACCTACAACGAGTTTGAAAATTATGCCGACAAACAACGTTTCGGCATACGCCTCAACTATCAGTTCAATGCCACTAAGAATAAATATAAAGGTAAAGGTGCCGGAGAAAGTGAAAAAGGACGTCTTTAAATTCCGTTTACCCCAAAGGATGATTCTGTTTACCTCAAATGATAACTCCGTTTACACGCCGAGGTAAAGAGCGTTACATACCGAGGTAAAGAGCGTTACAATAAGGGGTAAAGAGCGTTACATATGGCGGTAAATGCTTTTACCGTGTGATGTAAATGGTTTGTAAATACAACCAACTGATTGCTAGAGCACTAACCATTTCCTGTATCTCTCTTTCCCAATATGTACAATTGTACAATGTCCTTCCCACAACGGTGCAACGACAGTTTAAGGAGATTGATAAAGGAAATAAAGGATAATCCTTACCTTTGCAGACTAAATAAAGAATCAGAGAATGTCCTTGTTTCATAAAAAAGACACAAAAAGAGAAGTTTTCGGACAGATGTTCACGGAGCTATATCCCCGTCTGGTGCGCTACGCCACCCAACTATTGGGCGACGGAGAAGAAGCCCGTGATATTGTGGGTAGTGTGATGGAGCAGGCGTGGAAACAATTCGAAAAGCTGGAACCGGAAAACCGGGGAGCCTGGCTTTACACTGCGGCACGTAACGCCTGCCTTAACCGTCTGAAGCATCTGCAAGTAGAAGCTACCAACCTGGAAGCATTGCGCGAAGCCACCCGCATGGATGTAGCGACCGACTACCGGGAACATGAACGACTACTGCAACAAGCGGAAAGCATTGCCCGCAACCTACCGGAACCAACCTGCACGGTATTGCGGCTCTGCTATTATGAACATAAAACCTATCGGGAAGTAGCCGAACAGCTTGGCATCAGTCCCGACACTGTAAAGAAACATATATCCAAAGCTTTGCGTACCTTGCGCGAAGCTATGACCCTGAAAGGAGGAAACCGATGATGGAAGAGAAAAAAGAAAATGATTTCAAGATGGATACTGAAGACCTCAGATTACTGAATGCCTTCGGAGAAGCGCTCGGAGACTTACCTTCGGAAGAAGAAACCCGCGCGGCATGGAATGCTTTTGCCTCCCGGCAAGACGCCCAAAAACGCAGACGCATCATACAGATGTGGACTTCCGGCATTGCAGCTGCCATCGTAGTGCTGGTAGTGCTTATCGTGCCCCGTATTACCAACAAAGACACGATTCAAGATATCGAAATCTTTGCGGCCCTGGATGTTCCCGAAGCAATCATCACCTCAGAGAGCAATGGCAGGATTACTCTTTCAACTCCCCCAGCCACTACCATGCAAATCACTTTGGACGATGGTACACAGGTTACGCTCAGCGCCAATTCCCGCCTGGAATATCCTAAACAATTCCCGGCAGAGGGGACCCGTGAAGTCCATCTGACAGGAGAAGCACGTTTCGAAGTGGCAAAAGATAGTGCACGTCCTTTCATTGTTTCTTCCGGTAAGATGCAGACACAGGTATTGGGCACGGTATTCGATGTAAATGCCTATCCGGGAAAAGTAGCGGCAGTCACTTTATTTCAGGGGCGCGTCCGCGTCAGCGACGAGAAACAAACACGGCAGAAAGACATATTGCCCGGACAGCAAGCTATATTGTCTGAAGATAATGGTTTCACCATATCCGAAGCACAACTCACCGCAACGGAAGGATGGACCAAAGGAGAGTTCAGCTTCGATGATGCCGAACTGGCGGAGATAATGAAGTCTGTCGGCACATGGTATAATACCAGTATCATCTTTCATTCGCCCGACTTGCTGAAACAACGCATTCATTTCCGCTTCCCGCGAACAACTTCCTTGGAAGAGGTACTGCAAGCGCTCAATGATCTGGGAATAGCCAAACTGGAACAAAAAAAGGGAAAAGTAATCATCAGCGATTATTCTCCCAAGCATTGATATGCAGGGGAAGAGCTTTCCGGTTCTCCCTCTGTATTGATTATTCTACGGTCACAGCCGTGCCGCAAGCAGTTACCATCAGCATACTGCCGCTTCCACCTACTGTTTCATAGTCCAAATCCACGCCAATCACAGCATTGGCTCCAAGTGCCTTGGCATGCTCCTGCATTTCACGAAGGGCAATATCTTTCGCTTCACGCAGCACTTCCTCGTAAGAGCCGCTGCGTCCGCCCACTACATCACGAATACTGGCAAAAAAGTCACGGAATACATTGGCACCGATAATCGTCTCGCCTGAAACTATACCGTAATAGCGGGTGATACGTCCACCCTCGATAATTGGGGTTGTTGTTACTAACATGATCTTTCTCTGTTTATTTAAGTTATTTGCATTCTATTAGACGCACAGACAGGACGGAAAGTTGCAGTGACCTTCTTTTTATATTTTATACTCAAGTTTCGCAAGCTTTGATAAGGCTTACGAAACCTAAATTTTATATTTATGCTTAGAACATCTTGCTGACGCGTTCGATACCTGCCACCAAGACATCTATTTCTTCTTTCGTATTATAGATTCCAAAAGAAGCACGCACTGTTCCTTCTATGCCGAGGCGTTGCATCAACGGTTGGGCACAATGGTGTCCTGTACGTACGGCAATGCCGAGACGATCGAGCAATGTGCCCATATCGAAGTGATGAATATCCCCCACAAGGAAGGAGATGACACTTCCTTTCTCAGCAGCTTCACCAAAGATACGCATACCGGGGATTGTTTTCAATCGCTGCGTGGCATATTCCGTCAATTCATGCTCATAAGCGGCAATCTTATCCATGCCAATGGCAGAAACATAATCGAGAGCTTTCGCCAGTCCCGTAGTACCGATATAGTCAGGAGTACCGGCTTCGAACTTAAACGGCAATTCATTGAAGGTAGTACGTTCAAAAGATACATGCTTTATCATCTCACCGCCGCCTTGATAAGGAGGTAACTTATTCAGCCATTCTTCCTTACCATAGAGCACGCCCACACCGGTAGGCCCATACACTTTATGACCGGAGAATACAAGGAAATCAGCGTCCAGATCTTTCACGTCCACTGCCATGTGAGGAATGGATTGTGCCGCATCTACCAGGAAAGGTACATCATGATTATGGGCAATCTTAATCATTTCCTTGATAGGATTGACCGTACCCAAAACATTGGACACATGTACTACGCTCACAATCTTCGTTCGGTCAGTGAAAAGCTTCTCGTATTCATCCATCAGAAGTTCACCGCGGTCGTTCATCGGAATAACCTTCAGATTGATACGCTTCCGTTCGGCCAGCAGTTGCCAGGGAACGATATTACTATGATGTTCCATTACGGAAACAATCACTTCGTCACCCGGATGCAGAAATGCCTCACCGAAACTGGAGGCTAACAGATTGATGCTTTCCGTGGTTCCCCGTGTAAATACGATTTCATTTATAGAACCGGCATTGATGAACTTCCGCACCGTCTCTCGGCTTGCCTCGTGCAGTTCCGTTGCCTGTTGCGACAGGAAGTGTACGCCACGGTGCACATTGGCATTGACAGAATAATATTCATCCGTTATGGCATCCACCACACAACGCGGCTTCTGTGTCGTCGCCCCATTATCCAAATAGACTAATGGTTTGCCGTACACTTCACGGGAAAGTATCGGGAAATCGGCTCTTATCTTTTGAATATCATACATGTTGTTTAGGTATTAATATATTCTCACTTGCATATCGCACAGCCTTGGCACTTATTCAGTTCACCACGGAAACGTTTCTCTACCAAGAGATGTAAGCGATCTTTCAATGCATCCAGACGGATGGTATCGATTACTTCGTTCACGAAGGCAAACATCAGCAATAAGCGGGCTTCACGTGCCGGAATACCGCGCTGACGCATATAGAAAAGTGCATTCTCATCCAACTGGCCAACGGTAGCGCCATGGCTACACTTTACATCATCGGCATAAATTTCCAGTTGCGGCTGCGTATACATACGTGCCTCACGTGTGGCGCAAAGGTTCCGGTTCGTTTGTTGCGAACTGGTATGTTGCGCATCCGGACGTACTAACACCAGACCGGCAAATGCACCGACTGACTGGTCATCGAGCACATACTTGAAGAGTTCATTACTCGTACAGTTAGGCACGGCATGGTCTATGCTTGTATTGTTGTCTACATGCTGATTCTTATCTGCAATGGCCATACCGCAAAGGTTGATTTCGGCGCCTTCACCTGCCAGCAATACTTCGGTGGTGTTGCGGGAAGTGCCGTTATGCAAGGTCATGCCATTCAGCAATACATTGCTGTTGGCTTCCTGTCTCACATACATATTGCTGATACGTACGGTACTTGTATGCGTTTCTTCCAGTTCGTAAAGGTCAAAGACAGCATTCTCACCTACAAATACTTCTATCACCTGGGTTGCCAGGAAGTTCACGGCATCCATGGCATGATCACACACCAGCATACGTGCCTGTGCGCCATCTTCCAATACAATCAATACCCGGCGGTTCACCAGGAAGTTCACGTCACCACGCAGGATGTTTACCAACTGAATGGGACGTTCCAAAGCAACGTTCTTAGGTACATATAGCAGCACACCGTCTTGCGCAAAAGTGGTATTGAATGCTGTTACTCCATCTTTTGAAGTGTCCGCCAGCTTGCCATAGTACTTCTTTACCAGTTCCGGATGCTTCTCTGCCATCTCCTTCAAACTACCAAAGATGACTCCATCGGGCAGATGTGGGGCAGGTAATGCTTTATTGTAAAAAGCATCATTCACTACAAAGTACAGAGAGGTACTCATATTGGGTACGTCACATTTGAATACTTCATAGGGATTTACCGGAATATCCAGACGGTTCAGGTTCAACCCATAGTCCGGTTCAAAGAACTTGCTGACATCGGTATATTTATATTTCTCCTGTTTACGGGTAGGAAAGCCAAGCCGTTCAAAGTCGGCAAACGCAGTCGCGCGAGGGGTATTCATCACCTCGGTGCTGTGCTGGCATATCATCGCTTCCGTCTGGGAGAAAAGATCTATGTATTGTTGTTCTGCATTCATATACGTTTATATTTTATTTCTTAGACACGGATAACGCGGATGACGCGGATTCACTATTATTCTGTAGACGTTCTCTATAGTAATGGGAAAAAACCTTTCTACTAATTTCTGGTTTGGGACCAAAGTTTAATAATAATCCCACTTCTATATCTGTTGCTTTCAAATAATTGACCAATTGCAATTCATGTTCTTTAGATAGTCGGGTGACCGCTTTTAATTCTAAAATAACAGAATTATATACAATTATATCAGCTTCATAATAACCGACTACTTCATCCTTATAATAAACATTTATTTTCGGATGTGCTACACAGGGAATATCACGTCTCAACAGCTCCCTATATAATGCATTCTGATATACATTTTCAATAAACCCATACCCAAGCTCATTATACACATCATAAAATGCATTTATAATAGCATCAGTTTTATCCGCCTGTGTCAAACTCATAATGCACTAATAAAAAATCCGCGTCATCCGTGCCATCCGCGTCTAAAAAATGTAATTACTCTCCTAGTTCCTTCTTAATCCAGTCATACCCCTTCTCTTCCAGTTCCAGAGCCAATTCCGGTCCCGCAGTCTTCACGATACGACCTTTGTAAAGCACATGTACGACGTCAGGTTTGATATAATCCAGTAAGCGTTGGTAGTGAGTGATGACAATGGTGCTGTTCTCCGGTGTTTTTAGTTTGTTCACACCTTCGGCCACGATACGCAAAGCATCGATATCCAGCCCGGAATCCGTTTCATCCAGAATACTCAATTTCGGTTCCAGCATCGCCATCTGGAAGATTTCATTCCGCTTCTTCTCACCACCGGAGAAACCTTCGTTCACCGAACGGTTAGCCAGTTTATTGTCCAGTTCCACAATAGCACGCTTTTCACGCATCAACTTCAGGAACTCGCTTGCACTGAGAGCAGGCAGATGATTGTATTTACGTTGCTCATTCACCGCTGCACGCATAAAGTTGACCATACTCACACCCGGAATTTCTACCGGATATTGGAAACTGAGGAAGATGCCCTCATGACTACGGTCTTCCGGTGAAAAGTCCAAAAGGTTCTTACCGCAGAAAGTCACGCTTCCCTTTGTCACTTCAAAGGCAGGATTACCTACCAATACAGCCGAAAGAGTACTCTTACCGGAACCGTTCGGCCCCATAATAGCATGCACCTCACCTGCTTTTACCGACAGGTTGATGCCCTTCAATATCTCTTTGCCATTTACACTGGCATGCAGGTCTTTTATCTCTAACATTTCTATAATTACTAATTACAAATGACTAATTACAATTCCTATCCTACGCTGCCTTCCAGCGAAATAGCCAACAACTTCTGGGCCTCTACCGCAAACTCCATAGGCAGCTTATTAAGCACTTCCTTTGCATAACCGTTCACTATCAGCCCTACTGCATCCTCCGTAGAAATACCACGCTGGTTGCAATAGAAGATCTGGTCTTCATTGATCTTGCTGGTAGTCGCCTCATGCTCCACAACCGCCGTCTCATTATGGATATCCATATACGGGAAGGTATGCGCACCGCACTTATCACCCAGCAACAGAGAGTCGCACTGGCTATAGTTACGTGCATTATCCGCCTTTTGAGCTACACGCACCAGACCACGGTAAGAGTTCTCACTATGTCCGGCAGAGATACCTTTGCTGACAATGGTACTGCTGGTATTCTTACCCAGATGAATCATCTTCGTACCCGTATCTGCCTGTTGGTAGTTATTCGTCACCGCCACACTGTAGAATTCAGCCGAAGAGTTATCTCCCGTCAAAATACAGGAAGGGTATTTCCACGTAATAGCCGAACCTGTCTCCACCTGTGTCCAGGAAAGTTTACTGTTCGCACCTTTGCAGTTACCACGTTTCGTAACGAAATTATAGACACCGCCTTTACCTTCGGCATCACCCGGATACCAGTTCTGTACGGTACTGTACTTCACTTCCGCACGCTCGTGCACCACAATCTCCACGATAGCGGCATGCAACTGGTTCTCATCGCGCATCGGAGCCGTACAACCTTCCAGATAGGAAACATACGAATCATCATCCGCCACAATCAGCGTCCGCTCAAACTGGCCTGTATTACGCGCATTGATACGGAAATACGTGGACAGCTCCATCGGGCAGCGTACCCCTTTCGGAATATATACAAACGAACCGTCGGAGAATACCGCCGAGTTCAGTGCGGCAAAGAAATTATCACGGTATCCTACAACGGAACCAAGATACTTCTGCACCAAATCCGGATGTTCACGTACGGCTTCACTGATGGAACAGAAAATGATTCCTTTCTCCATCAACGTTTCCTTGAACGTAGTCTTCACAGATACGGAGTCCATCACAGCATCCACTGCCATGCCACTCAATGCCATCTGTTCTTCCAAGGGAATACCCAGCTTATTGAAGGTTTTTATCAACTCAGGGTCTACTTCGTCCATACTCTTCGGCGCATCTTTCTTCTTTGCCAACGGGTCGGCATAGTAGGAAATAGCCTGGTAATCTATCTCAGGAATACGGAGATGCGCCCATGTAGGCATCTCCATCGTCAACCAATGACGATATGCTTTCAGACGGAACTCCAACAGCCATTCCGGCTCGTTCTTCTTCGCAGAGATCAGCCGTACAACATCTTCATTCAGCCCACGCTCAATGACTTCCGTATGCACGTCGGTGGTGAAGCCATACTTGTACTTCTCCTGCGTTAGTTCCTTTACATATTTATTGGGTTCTTCGGGTTGCATTATGTATTAAGTATATATTGTTCTGTAACTTCTTTTGCAGCCGGGAAAAACATTCCCGCAAACGACTCTATAGGATAATATAACACGGATTCCTCCTTCATTGTTCTATCAATCATCGTATTATCCGAGTCGATAAACTCGACAACACAGATAAGCAGACTCACCAGCAGCAGAAACTTCAATGCGCCCAGTCCGGCACCCAGCCATCGATTCAGCCAACCGAGCGAGACTGCTTCCATCGCCTTCGTCAGCAAAGCCGCCACCAGCAGGAACAACAATGGCACCACTACCCAAATAACAACAAACGCCAATATCTGGGCAAACGTCATGGAGTCCGTTATCTTAGAAAAGACTCTCTCCGCTACCGACACATACAGTGCTTTTGCAGCCAGCAATCCGACAATCAATCCGAGGATAGATGCCAGTTGCTTGATGAAGCCTTTTATAAAACCGATGACCGCTCCTGCGCCAATCACCACCAACAGGATGATATCTATTATTGTCATAGTTGAAAAAATTGAGAGCTGAGAATTGAGAGTTGAGAGTTGGCTGCGCGATTATGCTGCAAATAACTCTCAACTCTCAATTCTCAGCTCTCAATTTATTTAATTACAGAGTCTGTTTTACTTCTATTTCTTCGTAAGATTCGATTATATCGCCTACCTTGATATCGTTGCAGTTCGTCAGGCTGATACCGCACTCGAAGTTGGTACCGACTTCCTTCACATCGTCCTTGAAACGTTTCAAAGCATTGATAGAACCGGTAAAGATTACGATACCGTCGCGGATCAAACGAGCCTTGTCGCTGCGTTTCACCTTTCCGGTCTTGACTAACGCACCGGCTACGAGACCTACCTTGGTGATATTGAACACCTCGCGTACCTCGATGGTTGCAGTTACCTGCTCCTTCACCTGCGGTGCCAACATGCCTTCCATAGCGGCCTTCACCTCTTCGATAGCGTCGTAGATCACGGAATACTTGCGGATATCCACCCCTTCGTTCTCCGCCATCTTTGCAGCGGCATTCGACGGACGCACCTGGAAGCCGATGATGATGGCATCCGAAGCGGCAGCCAGTGAAACATCGGACTCGGAGATAGCTCCAACGCCTTTGTGGATTACATTCACCTGTACCTGTTCGGTAGACAACTTGATCAGTGAGTCGCTCAACGCCTCAACAGAACCGTCCACGTCACCCTTAACGATAATATTCAGTTCGTGGAAGTCACCCAGTGCCAGACGGCGGCCAACTTCATCCAAAGTAAGCATCTTCTGAGTACGCAGCCCCTGTTCACGTTGCAACTGTTCGCGCTTGTTAGCGATTTCACGTGCTTCCTGTTCCGTATCGATTACGTGGAACGTGTCACCCGCGGCAGGTGCACCGTTCAATCCCAGAATCAATACCGGTTCAGACGGTCCGGCCTCTTTCAGGCGCTGGTTACGCTCGTTGAACATAGCTTTTACCTTACCATACGCTGTACCCGCCAATACGATGTCACCAACGTGCAATGTACCGTTCGATACCAGCATGGTAGCTACATAACCACGTCCTTTATCCAATGAAGACTCAATGATGGAACCTGTAGCCTTGCGGTTCGGGTTTGCTTTCAAATCAAGCATTTCTGCTTCCAGCAATACCTTCTCCAGCAAATCGTTCACACCTAAGCCTTTCTTTGCTGAAATATCTTGTGACTGATATTTACCGCCCCATTCTTCAACGAGGTAATTCATAGCTGCCAGTTCTTCCTTAATCTTGTCAGCGTTGGCAGTCGGCTTATCAATCTTATTAATGGCAAATACGATAGGTACACCGGCAGCCATAGCATGGTTGATGGCTTCCTTCGTCTGCGGCATCACATTATCATCGGCAGCGACAATAATGATAACCACGTCCGTCACCTTCGCACCACGGGCACGCATAGCGGTAAATGCCTCGTGACCCGGAGTATCGAGGAACGTAATCTCACGTCCGTCTTCCAGTTTCACGTTGTAAGCGCCGATGTGCTGCGTGATACCACCGGCTTCACCGGCAATAACGTTCGCCTTACGGATATAGTCGAGCAATGACGTCTTACCGTGGTCTACGTGACCCATGACGGTGACAATCGGTGCGCGCGGTTCCAGATCCTCTTCAGAATCTTCTTCCTCTACAATAGCCTGCGCCACTTCCGCACTGACGTATTCAGTCTTGTAACCGAACTCTTCCGCCACCAGATTGATGGTTTCAGCATCCAGACGCTGGTTGATAGACACCATGATACCGATACTCATACAAGTAGCGATGACCTGCGTTACGGAAACGTCCATCATGCTTGCCAGTTCGTTGGCGGTTACGAATTCCGTTATCTTCAGTACTTTGCTGTCCGCCATTTCGCGGTCTTCCTGCTCCTGCATACGGCTGTTTGCCATATCGCGCTTGTCCTTACGGTATTTTGAAGTCTTGCTCTTACCTTTGGAGGTGAGGCGTGCCAACGTTTCTTTTACCTGCTTGGCTACATCTTCCTCGCTAACCTCCTGCTTGATGATCGGTTTCTTGAAGCGATCCTTGTTATTGTTGTTACGGTTGTTGTTCTTGTTGCCACCCTGGTGATTGTTACCACCACCGCCACCTTGCTGACCACCGCCGGCATGAGGGCCTTTGCCTCCACCACCACGATTGTCATTTCCACGCTGGAAGTTGGATGCATTGTTGATGTCAACCTTCTCCTTATTATTATTAATACGAAGACGTTTCTTCTTGTTGGCATTGGCATCGGCTTCTTTTTCCTTACCATCCTTCGCTTTATTGTCTTCGCGGCGAATTTCTTTGATAATCGCCTCTTTCATCTGCTTCTTCTGATCCTGACGGATTTTCTCCTTCTCTTCGCGCTCCTTCCGTTTCTCCTCTTTGGTCTTCTTCTTGGGGCGTGTAGACTGGTTCAGCGTAGCCAAGTCAATCTGACCGATGATATTGATTTTGGAAACAAACTCCGGCTTATGGATCGTGAAGATTTCATCTTCCTCCTTTGCTGGTGTTTCTTCTGCAACTGCAGGTTTCACTTCTTCCTTAGCAGGTGCTACGGGAGCAGGCGTTTCCTTTTTCACTTCTTCTTTTGCCACTACTGGAGCGGGAGCTGGTTTTTCTACAACTTCCGGTTTCGGTGTTTCCTTCACCACAGGAGCCGGTTCGGGCTTGAGTTCCGGTTTCGGTTCCGGTTTGGGTTCAGGCTTGGGCTCTGGTTTGGGTTCGGGCTTCGGTTCCGGTTTGACTTCCGGCTTAGGCTGCGGTTTCGGTTCTTCCTTTACCACAGATACTGGTTCTTCTACTTTCTTTTCTTCCACTTTCTCTACTACCGGTTTCCGGTTCAACTTATCCAAGTCTATTTTTCCGACAGGTTTAAACTTCGGACGTGCATCTTCGGGGACAACAGTTTTAATTTCTTCTACTTTCGGTTTCTCCGTAGTTTCAGTTTCGTAGCCATCGATGGATACCGATGCTTTGTTACGGTCTTTATTCTGTCGTTCCTGAATAAAACGTTCCGATTCAAGTCTAAGATTCTTATCTGTACTGAACTCTTTCACGAGCAAGGCGTATTGCTCCTCGTTAATCTTTGTGTTGGGGTTTGCCTCAACGGCAAAGCCTTTCTTCTGCAAGAACTCAACTACCGTCGAAATTCCTACATTCAAATCTCTTGTTACTTTATTTAACCTAATCGTCATACTAAAAAATTAATGAATAATGTGGAGAAAGAAGTTAGTGCAAACAGAAACGAATGTCAACAGACACTTATTCTGTCTCAGACTCAGGCTCAGCTTCAGCCTCAAATTCAGGCTCGCCTTCGCTTTCCTCAAACTCCGAACTTAAAATGTGCAATACTTCGTCCACTGTTTCTTCTTCCAGGTCGGTCTTCTCAATCAACATCTCACGCGGAGCGTTCAGCACGGCTTTTGCAGTATCAATACCAATCGCTTTGATGGCATCAATCACCCAACCGTCAATTTCATCCCTAAACTCATCCAAGTAGATGTCTTCGTCTTCAACAGCCTGATCCAACTCACGGAATACGTCAATAGTGTACTCAGTCAACATACTGGCAAGTTTGATATTCAAACCGCCTTTACCAATAGCCAGCGATACTTCTTCCGGTCTCAGGAAGACTTCCGCCTTACGTTCTTCTTCGTTCAAACGAATAGAAGAAATCTTCGCAGGACTGAGAGCACGCTGAATAAACAACTGAATATTGGACGTGTAATTGATTACATCAATATTCTCGTTGCGTAACTCACGAACGATACCATGAATACGGCTACCCTTCACACCTACACAGGCACCTACCGGGTCAATACGGTCATCGTATGACTCAACGGCAATCTTGGCGCGCTCACCAGGGATACGGGCAATCTTCTTGATGGTGATCAGTCCATCATTGATTTCGGGCACTTCCATTTCGAACAGACGTTGCAGGAATACCGGCGACGTACGCGAAAGAATGATCTTCGGGTTGTTATTCTTGTTGTCCACACGGGCTACAACGGCACGTGCCGTTTCTCCCTTGCGATAGAAATCGCTCGGAATCTGTTCCGTCTTAGGCAGCAACAACTCGTTACCTTCATCATCCAGCAGCAGCATTTCTTTCTTCCATATCTGGTATACTTCTGCATTAATGATGTTGCCCACCTTATCAATATATTTATTATAGATACTGTCTTTTTCCAGTTCCAGAATCTTAGAAGCCAATGTCTGACGAAGGTTCAGGATAGCACGGCGTCCAAAGTTTGCAAAGATTACCTCATCCGTCACTTCCTCGCCTACTTCATAAGAAGCATCAATCTTCTGTGCTTCCGATAATGCAATCTGCAAGTTCGGATTTTCCAAGTCTTCATCCGCCACCACTTCACGGTTACGCCATATTTCGAAGTCCCCCTTGTCCGGGTTCACGATAACGTCGTAATTCTCATCGGTGCCGAACATCTTCGCAATCACACTACGGAACGACTCTTCGAGCACGCTCACCATCGTGGTTCTATCGATATTTTTCAGTTCCTTAAATTCCGAAAATGTATCTATCAAACTGACAGTTTCTACTTTTTTGGCCATAGTCTTATTTAAAACTGATTAAGTATTTAGTATATTTTATTTCATCATACGCAAGGGTTTCGTCCTCTTCCACCAATGTGGGGCGTTTAGCGCCTTCGGGCTTTACCTTCTTTTCTACGGTTACCGTGAAATGCTGTTCATCGGCTGTTTTCAGTACGCCGCACAGCTTACGTCCGTCTTTTCTCAGTACTTCCACTTCCTTTCCGATGTGGTTGATGTACTGTTGCAACACTTTAAATGGCTGTCCGATACCGGCAGAACCTACCTCCAACTCATAATCTTCATCCTCACGGTTCAACTTGGATTCGATGTATCGGCTCAGCTCTACACAATCTTCAATCCAAACCCCTTCTTTGTGGTCAATTTCCACCACAATCTTGTCGTCCGGGCTGATAGTTACTTCCACCAGAAAGTACTCTTTTCCCTCCAGCCACTCGTCAACAATTTGACAAACAGTTTTCTTTTCTATCATTGATTAACTATATAAGAACAAAAAAAGGAGCTTAATTGCCCCTCCACCTTTCATCCATTGCGGTTGCAAAGATATAAATAATCTATTCGACTACAAAATATTAGAGAAAAAAAGAATGTTTTAACGCTCCTGAAAGAAGAAAGTAATGCAAATGACTTCTGTAAAACCGCTTCGAAACGGCAAGGCGGATTCTGACATTTTGTATTTTATGCATAAGGAGAATGCCGTATATCCATCCTTCCGGCGATTCGGACGAAAATACGCAAGTAAAAAAGTGTATCCGGCAGGCTGACAGAGGGATACATAAATACGGACAATGCTGAAAAATAAAACAGATGCAGTTCGGCAACCATAAATTATTGGTTTACAATCTGTATATGGATCACAAGCGTTCCATATACAGATTACAAGTATTAGATATATAGATCTTAAGCGTCAGATATATAGATAGCAAGCATTAGATATATAGTTTTGAGGTATAAGATGCATAGTTATCTTGTATAAAGTCTGTATAACAAATGTATATTATTCAATATTCCGTATTTATATTCTTTTAAAAGACAGAGCAAGATACTATTTCCGCTCTTTTAGAAAAACGGAGCGTAAGTGATACGGGCATTTTACTATCTTTTTGCATACAAGAAAAGCCAATAGTTCGAAATAAGGGAACTATTGGCTCTATCCATAGAAGGTAAAACGTACCTGAACTTTTATATATTTTTATTTATTCGGCGTATCCCATTTCCTGGTATCCGTACAAGTAATATTCAAAGTTTGATTACCCGTCTGGATGCAAAAATCACCTTTTTCCAAAATCCATTTACCGTCATAACCTACGAAGGCGAGATCGGAACCTTTAACTTTCAGCGTTACGGTCTTAACTTCACCCGGCCTCAATTCCACTTTCTCAAAAGCACGCAGACGGCGAACATCGGGAGTCAACGAAGCTATCAGGTCACTGCTGAATAGCAGGACACTCTCTTTACCAATACGGTTACCTGTATTCTTTACATCAACCGTAAAAGTAAGTATATCATCAGCTGTAAAGTAAGGCTTATCTACTTTGAGGTTACTATAAGCATAGGTGGTATAACTCAAACCATAACCGAAAGCCCACTGCACAGACATCACGGCATCATAATCATAAGCCCCCTGCATCTTTTCAAGATCCTCACACGGTTTATAATCGTAAGTGAATAATGAGTTGATCTCTCTCGGATAGGTATAAGGCATCTTAGCACTGAAATTAGCATCACCCGCCACAAGGTTTGCCAAAGCGTCACCACCATAGTTACCCGGAAGCATAGCGTTGATTACAGCTTTTGCCAATGGCTCTATTTCGTTGATAATACGTGGACGGCCTTCATTCAGAACAAGGATAATCGGCTTTCCAGTGGTAGCTAACGCTTTCACCAAGTCAAGCTGGTTCTTGGAAAGGAAAAGATTCGACAGGTTACCCGGAGTTTCACAATAGGAGTTCTCACCGATACAGGCAACGATATAATCAGCATTAGTCGCAGCAGTCACAGCCTTATCTATCTCAGGAGCGTTTTCTTCCCACCAGGCACCGCCTTGTTTGTAAGTAACACCCGGTTCGTAGATGATATTGGAAGCACCGAACTTGTTAGTAAACGATTCAAGAATAGTATTGTAATCAGTAGCACATTCGTCAGCTCTATCACCTTGCCAGGTGTAAGACCAGCCACCATTGAGCGTACGCATAGAGTTCGCATTAGGTCCTGTCAACAGTATTTTCTTACCGGAAACCAAAGGTAAGATGCCTTCTGTATTTTTCAACAATACCACAGACTCTTCTGCAGCCCGCAAAGCAGCAGTTGCATGTTCCTTGCCACCGAACAACGGAAAGTCCTGATGCCTGTAAGCAGGCGTATCGAACAAGCCCAAACGATATTTCATACGCAGCACGCGGCGCACAGCATCATCAATACGGCTCATAGGAACTTCACCTTCTTCCACCAGTTCTTTCAGATAGATACAGAAACTCCATTCATAAGGAACCATAGACATATCTATACCGGCATTAATAGCCACTTTAATAGCTTCTTTCTTGCTTCCGACAATCTTATCGCGGGTATAGAGGTTGTTGATATCCGCCCAGTCAGTCACAATCATACCATCCCAGTTCAGGTCTTCTTTCAGCCACTGCGTCAACAGCTCATAGTTGGCATGGAAAGGAAGTCCATTATTCATGGCAGAGTTCACCATGACAGACAAAGCACCCGCCTTGATACCTTCGAGGAACGGAGCAAAATGCTTCTCGCGCATGTCCTGCACAGTAATAGACGAAGGTGTACGATCTTTGCCCGATACCGGAACACCGTATCCCATATAATGCTTGATACAAGCTGCTACCTGTTGCTTTCCTATATTATTAGGATCACTGCCCTGAAAACCGAGGACAGCTTCGCGTCCCATCTCTGCATTCACATAGCAATCCTCGCCATAATTTTCCCAATGACGGGGCCAGCGGGCATCGCGAGCCAGATCGAGCACGGGAGCATATGTCCAGGGAATACTTCCGGCTTTAGTTTCGTAAGCGGAAATGCGGGCCCCTTCACGAACCAGTTCCCGGTTGAAAGTAGCCGCCATATTGATGCCTTGGGGGAAGAAAGTACCTCCCAACGTATAGGTGGTTCCATGTATCTGGTCTACTCCATAAATACAAGGAATACCCATGGTTTTCATGGATTTATCCTGTATCTTCTTAATAATTTCCTCCCATTTCTCTTTGGATTGGGCAATGCCTTGGGGAACATTCAGGATAGAGCCTACTTTATACTTACCGATAACAGTATCCAGCAATGCATCATCTATCTGGAACTCTTTAGTCGGGTTATCACGTTTGGTAATGACGTCAATGGTAAGTTCCGTCATTTGACCAATTTTCTCTTCGAGGGTCATCTTCTTGAGCAGTGTCTCCACCTTTTTCTCAATATTCTCGTCTCTTGGGATAGCGGGCGCTACTGTGGTTTGCGCCATAGCAGTTGACACTAGCCCTGAAAGGGCTACAGATAAGATCAATTTTCTACTCATGGTTTTGTTTTTTTATTTAAATAACATCGGGACAAATTCCGTCAGATAAATACGCCAGTTCTTCCAGATATGTCCTTCGTCCGTCTCATAATAAGTATATTTATATCCTTTTTCATCCAGCAGTTTACGGTAATCCACATTGGCTTTATAAAGGAAATCCGTCTTACCGATGGCAATCCAGTAAAGGGCGGGATTCTTAGCAAACTGCACCTTCAATTTACCTTCAATATCTTCATAAATCGGTGAAGATACATCCTTATTAGGCATAATGGCAGCAGAAAACAGACCGACATAGTTGAACATATCGGGGTATTGCTTGGAAATGTGCATAGAGTGGAAACCACCCATAGACAAGCCGGCAATGGCACGACCGGACTTACTCTTAATCGTACGATAGTTTTTATCTACAAACTTCACGATGTCGGGAAACGCCTGTTCGTAAGAGCCCTCCATGGTTTTGGGCAACTGCGTAGTGGGAGGCAGCAATCCACGTGAAGTCTCACCCGGAGCAGCTTCCTGTGAAGCATTACCATTCGGCATAACTACAATCATAGGTTTTGCCTTGCCTTGTGCAATCAGATTATCCAGAATCTGCGCAGTGCGGCCAAGTGAAATCCATGCTTCTTCGTCACCACCCATTCCATGAAGGAGGTAGAGCACCGGATAACGTTTTCCGCTGGTTTCATAACCGGCAGGAGTATAAACCGTCATACGGCGTTCCATGCCAAGCGTCGGACTATTGTACCATGTCCGGGATACGGTTCCGTGGGGTATCGGGTTCACTTTATAAAGATCAGCGCGATCACCGCCAATGATAAATACATTGGTCAGGGTAGATACATCACGAATCAGATAGATATTAGCAGGATCATTCATCCGCAAACCATCTACTATGAAAGAGTAACTATAAAGCTCCGGCTGCAAAGGCTCGGGAGTTGTATATTCCCATACTCCTGTTTTCCCCTCCGTAAGTTCGGCAATCCCAGGGATTTCAAACTCCCCATTCGCCGTTTTTATCTTTTGCTTGGGAAGGAAATCGCCTGTAACTTGTACTTTCACCGCTTTGGGTGCTTGCAGGCGGAAAGTAACGGTATTATTATCATGAATTTCGGGAGAAACAACCGGAATATTCCCCCAGAGAGCTTGCTGTGCAAAAGTAATGGTGCACAACAAAAAGGCAGTTAACAAAGTCGTTAATCTTTTCATTATAAAATATGTTTAGAGGTATTATCTTACTTATTTCTGGTCCGCCATGTTTCGACAGTAGTCACGGATATAGTTTATAATCAGGAAACAAGCCGGTTCGAGCACTGTGCCGTGATTGAAGCCCTGCAGTTCGTACAAAGCAGACTTCTTGTTTCCGATATTCTTTAGCACCGAAGCAAGCAATGCATTTTCTTCCCAACGATCTGCCATTTCCAGGTTACGGTCACCGGTAATCAGTATTACGGGAGGGGTATCTTTGCGTACACGGTTCACAGGGGCATACTCATCAATAACAGGAATGCCATTCGGCAATCCCCGTTCTTTGCGAATAGTGAAATGGGTTACGGTCTGCCCGCTAACAGGAAGATAAGCGGCTACTTTATCGGCATCCGCACCATAAGCTTCCATATACTTTTTATCCATAGCCAGCATTAATGAAAGGTAACCTCCTGCCGAATGACCGGAAACAAATATCTTATCTTTACTACCACCGAATTCTTCTATATGGCTGAATGTCCACGCCACCGCCGCGGCAGCATCTTCAATATAAGCAGGATTTTGGGCTTTGGGGCTCAAGCGATAATTCACCGCCACTACAGCAAAGCCTCTATCCATCAATTCTTGTGGAATATGCTTACCACCACCTTCCAGTCCGCCACCATGAAACCATACAATGGTAGGGAAATCTTTCTTGTCCACCGGATAGTAGACATCCAGTTTACAACGTTCTTTTCGATAAGCATCAGTTTCCTCACCGGAAACATAAGAAAGGTCTTTATCCGTTTTATACACTCCTTGTGCATGCAGGGTAAATATACAGAATAATAGCAACAGGAGAGTCACTTTCCTTTTCATGGCATCTTCATTTAAAGTTTTGCAACTGCAATATTAGGCAATTTATCCCAGAAAGTTACTCTTCAGGTACTGAAATATAGCATCTATTCGTTACATTTGTACCTTTCTTAAAACTTCAAATTTTATGGCACACCATCTGAATACTAACAAACAGTTTATGGTAGGCAACGGCATCCTGGCTTTTGCTGTTATTTTTGTAGTCGTCATCTTCGTTTACATGAGTCTGCGTCTGGATAAAAAGAAAGATGAAGACCGGAATTTCATTGAAACATATACCATTACATTAACGAAAGGATTTGTAGGAGATTCCTTATCGCTAATGATTAATGACAGCGTACTGGTGAACAAAAAAATAACAGAAGAACCATTCAGCATTGATGTGAAACGTTTTGCTGAACAGAGTGCACTGTTTATTGTGGATAATAAAACCGAAAAACTTTCCTTGTTCGAACTAAGCGAAAGAGGAGGAACCTATCGTTTTGAGAAAGAAAACGAAGAAGTAAAACAGTTGTCACAGAAATAGGTAAACCATACCTTCTTCACAACTGAATCAGATTTACTTCTCATCCACTCCCCACCTTCTCCCTGTCCTATAGCAAGGAGAAGGTAGGGAGTAGATAAGGAGTAGGTAGGGAGAAGGTAAGGAGAAAGAAGGGAATTTAAACGATTCTTATATTTCTGTACGGTATTGCTTCAATTCTTTCCGCAATGCCTGGGCTTTTCCTTCCGTCAGTTCGTCGAGAAGTGCCCAGAAACGCTCTCCATGGTTCATTTCGCGGGTATGAGACAATTCATGTAAGAGCACATAGTCTATCAGATGCTTCGGAAGTAAGACCAGATAGAAAGAAAGATTTATGTTACGCCGTGCCGAGCAGCTGCCCCAACGTCCACTGCTGGAATTGATTTTTACACTTTGATAAGGCAGGTTATGCTTTTGCGAAAGCATATACAGACGGGGTGGAAGAATAATCTTCGCATTACGCCGCAAGGCTTCTTCAATGACTTTACGCAACCATGCCTGTAATCCTTCATCCGAGAAATCGGCTCCCGGAGGACAAATGATCTGCATCTCGCCCAGTTCGGAACGCGAAAGAAAACGTTCACGCTGTCCGCTTACAAGACTTAGCTTGAAGAACTCCGTATCTATCCGGAAGTTCAAGTCTATCAAAAGACAGGTATGCTTTTTACGGGCTATCCGCAAACGGGGACGCAACTGTTCTATTGCATTCTTCACCTCTTTCATCGTAGTTCCGGGCGGAACGGTTACATAGACGGCATCTTCCCGCGTACGGAAAGTCAGGCGCCGGGCACGGGTATTCACCTTTATAAGGAAACGCCCAAGTTCATTATCTTCCAATACATTTTCCAAAACAATAAAATCTCCCAATGAATAAACAGACAAATGAACGAAATATCATCCGAATATACAAGTAATCGGGCAACCAAAAACGGACAAGTGTCCGAAAATGAACACATGCTTCAAAAGAAGACATCCTATGTATCAGCACTTTATAGATTTGGCATGAATATTGACTTATATAACATGACCGGACGTTCACTAAAAAGTTTCTGAAAAAAAAGAGAAAGAAACATGCAACCTTTTTTAAGTAAGTTACGTCTAATAGGTAAACAGGAATAATATATATAAATAATTATAAAACTAAAGAAGTTATGAGAAAGTTAGCAAGTCTTATCACATGTATCTGTTTAGTCCTCAGTACAACAGCATGTTCACAAAGCAAGAACTACAGTTCCGGTAACTGGAGCAATAAGAAAGTAGTAGCCAGCAATACTTACGTAACCAAGGACATCAAGGTAGACAACTTCAAGAAAATCAGCGTAGCCGGCAGTCCGGATGTTACGTTTACCCAGAAATCGGGACGTCCAGAAGTGGAAGTCTATACTTCAGACAATATTATTGACTTACTGGATATCAAGGTAAAAGACAACACCTTATATATAGGTTTCAAGAAGAACGTCAACGTTTCTTATAAAAAATTGGAGGTACGCGTATCTGCTGAAACTCTGAATGGTATTTCAGTTGCAGGTTCAGGAGATATTTTCCTGAAGAATGGACTTCAAACCGATGATAATCTGACAATCAATGTTGCAGGTTCCGGAGATATCAAGGGTAGTGGCATTAAATGTAATGACATGAAGGTATCCGTAGCCGGTTCAGGTGATATCAATGCAAATAACATCACTTGCAACAATCTGAAAGTTTCTGTAGCCGGATCGGGTGACATGATATTGAAGAATGTAACCGCCGCAGGCACGGAAGCAAGCGTTGCCGGATCAGGTTCAGCTACCATTACCGGAACTACTCAAACCGCCTCTTACAGTGTAGCCGGTTCGGGCGACCTCCTTACAGCAGGTTATGAAGCCCAGCGCGTTTCCGCCAGTGTAGCAGGTTCGGGCAGTATCAAATGCTTTGCTACCGAATTCCTGAAAGTACGCACCAGTGGTAGTGGCAAGGTAGGTTACAAAGGCAATCCTGAATTGGATTACCCGAAGAAGAGCTTGTACAAACTTTAAAATTCTCTCTTACAACTACTATAGGAAAAAAAAGTTTTTTCTAACACACTAAACGCAAGGGTTTCCGTGAGGAAGCCCTTCGTTGTTTTTAAGCCTCTCCTCCTATCCCGCCTCTTCCGGTATCCCCACTATCGGAGAGAGTAATCCTGTATAAAGGGAGATGAATAGTTCCCAAAGGCACAAAAAAATAGGGGAACCTCCCGGCCTCCCTATTCGTATTGTTAACTTTAATATTAAATGCAGAGTATATCTCCATTTAATGCCTTTATGCCTTAGCGGATGGTTTTCAAACCTTTCATCTCCGCTTTATCAGCCTCTTTGATGCTGATGGCAACGCCACCACTGGCGGCTAATTTCTGTTTCAGTACACTCTTAGGCGTCACTACTACCTTACGTATACGATAGCTCTGGGGATTGGTGTCCCAATCTGCATCCTTGCCATCTTCGTAAATGGTAGCGATATATTGTTTTCCTTCCGGAAGCCAGGAGAAAGGAATCGTTGCCGTACGACTGTTCTCATCGGTAATGCCGCCAACAAACCATTCGTTTTTACCTTTTGCCTTGCGGGCTACGGTGATGTAATCTCCCGGTTCGGCTTCCAGATACCAGCTGTTGTCCCAGTCTACCGCAACGTCTTCAATAAAGCGGAAGGCATCCGGGAAACGGGCGTAATTGGAAGGCAGGTCGGCTACCATCTGGATAGGAGAAGGCATAGTCATGTAGAGTGCCATTTGCTTCACTAAAGTGGTATGCACGCGTTCGTCGGGTTTCTCACCGTTGTAATAAGACAGTCTTGTCTCGAAAATACCCGGGGTATAGTCCATCGGACCACCTTTCAGGCGGGTAAAAGGCAGGATACAGGTATGATCGGGATCATTGCCGCCCATTGTCTCGAACTCTCCGCCACGGGCAGATTCCTGAGCCAGCCAGTTGGGATAAGTACGGCACAAACCGGTGGGGCGTACTGCCTCGTGACTATTAACCATTACTTTATAATCAGCAGCGCGACGGGCTACATGGATGTAATGGTTGTTCATCCATTGGGAAGAGTGATATTCATTGCGGGGAATGATATAGCCTACGTAGCCGGTTTTCACGGCATGATAGCCATTGTCTACCATGAACTGGAAGGCCTCATCCAATTGGCGTTCGTAGTCGGCAGCGTTGGCGGCTGTTTCGTGATGCATTACCATTTGCACGCCTTTTTCTTTGGCATAACGTTGCAGTTCTTTGACGTCGAAGTCGGGATAGGCTTTGTTGAAGAGGAACTGACGGTCTTTCCGATAGGAAGCCCAGTCTTCCCAACCTTCATTCCAGCCTTCTACCAGTATTCCGTCGATGCCATGGGCGGAGGCGAAGTCGATATATTCCTTCACATGGGCGGTATTGGCGGGGTGATGACCATTGGGTTTCAGTTTGGCATAATCCGTAATGCCGGGTTTGGCCTGATAGAAATCACTATATGCCCAGGTCTTTCCTTCGCCTGTGAACATTTCCCACCACACACCGACGAATTTCATCGGACGAATCCAAGAGGTATCTTCATATTGGCAAGGTTCGTTCAGATTATAAATCAATTGAGAAGCAAGAATGTCGCGGGCATCATCGCTAACAATAACGGTACGCCAGGGGGACTGTACGGGCAGTTGCAAGTAACCTTTCTTACCCAATTTATCGGGAGTCAGGTGGGCACTCAGTTTAAACTGCTTATCATCTACATTCAGCAACATACCGGCATAATCTACTAAAGCGGCTTCATGGATATTCAGGTAGATGCCGTCTTCGCTTTTCATCATTAACGGGGTTTGCACTGTCAGGCCGCCTTCAGCTTTAGATTCATAAGATTTCTTGGCAATTCTTTTCTCCATACCCACTGCTATTTCCGATAGAGGGGCGGTGGTATAGGCAAACTCGTTGGTATCGTAGTCGCCGGGGATGCAAAAGGCTTTATGATTTCCCGTGAGATTGAATTCGGTTACTTCATCTTTTACGGTGAGGTAGTTCATCTTGCGTTGCAAAGGCAGTTCGTAGCGAAAACCCAGGCCATCATCGAACAGACGGAAACGGATATTCAGGATCCGTCCTGTTTCCGGTTGTTCCAAGGTGACGGTCATTTCATTATAATGATTCCGTACACGGTTGTACTCACCCCAGACGGGATTCCAGTAGTTATCAACAGAAGCACGTTCAAGGTTTGTCTGTTTGAATCCACGGGTCAGGTCAGCTTCTTCCGTCAGGAGACCTAAACGACCGGAAGTTAAAACGGGTTTGCCTTTATAGTCCAGCCGGTATGCCGGAACGCCGTCTGCCTGCTCCATAAACTCCAGTGACAGGTTACCGTCAGGAGAAGTGAGTTGCTGGGCCGAGGCGAACGAACCGAGGCAAAGGAAAAAGGCAATAAAAAGAGAATGTTTCATATTCTATTATGGTTTTAATATGATACTTTTAAACACTAATATCATCTCATCAATACTTAAAGATTCGATACTGATAAGGGCACAGGCTCAGTTCTGCTTCCAGCTTCTCTTCTGTTCCGCTATACATATCTTTACTTGGATGTCCGTTCCACTCTTGCGGAAGCGTCACATTTACTTCACGATTACGTACATTTACAGCAACCAACACACGGTCTTTACCATCCTGTTTTTCAAAGAGTAGCACATCGGGTTGCGGATATGTCTTCAATCCCCCTTTACGGATAGCCGGATACTCGTTGTAAAGAGCCATCAGACGACAGTATTCCTGATACAGTTCACTGTTCCCCGTCCAATCCACCGGAACATACGTAAAGAAGTTGATAGCTTCGGGATAACCCGCCTCTTGTGAACCATAAATCAACGCTCCTCCATGCAGATAAGTAGTCAGCACGAAAGCTGCCATAGAACCGCGCACATCTCCGAATTCTTTAGTAGGCGACATTTTTGCCGACTCATCATGATTGGTGGTAAAGCGCAGTTTCACTTTTCCTACGGGGATAGTGTCATACTCCGCCTTATCCGTAGCAAACAGTTCCGGAGCCGGAGCATCTTTTATAAATACATCACGGAGCGTTTCCAGAAAGTCCCAGGAATAATTCATATCGAAACCCGCATCAAAGTGGTCGCGTCTTTTCCCTTCAGCCAGCATCAGCAACGAGCGGTCGGGGATGGCACGCAAAGAGTCGAGCGCCTGTTTCCAAAAGTCGAAGGGAACAAAGTCCGCCGCATCACAACGGAAACCATCGATACCGATTTCAGTAACCCAAAACTTCATGGCTTCAATCATTGCCAGGCGCATCTCCTGATTATCAAAGTTTAAGTCAGCCACATCCTTCCAACCGGTTCCGGCAGGAAAGATTATGTTTCCGGCCTCATCCTGCGTATACCATTCTTTGTTGGCAATCCAGACATTATCCCAGGAAGTATGATTGGCTACCCAGTCGATAATCACATTCATCCCCTTCTGATGGCAAGTGGCAACCAAGGCCTTAAACTCATCCAGTGTACCGAACTCCGGATTCACTCCTTTATAGTCCTTCACACAATAAGGGGAATTTACAGATTTCTCCTGCCCCACTTCATTGATCGGCATAAACCACACCACGTTGATTCCCAATGCCTGAATGGAATCTAAGCGACGTTCCACCGCCTTGAATGACTTCTCAGGAGCAAACACACGCGGATTGACCTGATACATCACCACATCTTCCACAGCAGGCAATGCCGCAACTTCCGCCGCCGCTTCGCCCTGCCGCTTACCTGTACAGGCAGCAAGCAGACACAGCAGGCTTACAATAAATATATATTTCTTCATATTATCCTTCTATTTTCCAGATGTAATATTGATAGGGTTCCAACGTAACCGTTCTTGGCAACACGGTGCTTTCTCCGGTCCAAAGATTCTTCGCACTATCCCCTACCCGCTCCATAGGTAGATTCAATCTTTCCTGATTGCCGCTGGTGTTTATCAGTACCAGTATCTTTTCCGTACTGGAAATACGATAAGAGCATATCGCTTTACTCGTCTGATAAAGTTTGATCTCTCCATTCTGTAAAGCGGGAGAGTTGCGATACAACTGCATCAGTTTGGTATAATCCGCCTGATAATCGGCATTAGAATTCCAGTCCATCGCCTGATAGCCAAAGAAAGAGAGGGCCTTGTCATAAGCCAGTTCCTGCGAACTATAAATCATTGGGCAGCCCCCCATAGAAATAGAGGCCACAAAGGCTGAGAAAGCACCTTCTTTGGTTTGATAAGCCTGCACGGGAGATTTCTCGGAAGCCATATCATGGTTGGTGGAATAACGCATAAGTAACCGTTTATCTGTCACCGAAGCAAGCTCACTACAATGTGTATCATACAGACTGGCCACAGAAGCGCTTCCTGCATATACATCCTGTAGTTTATAAGCAAAGTTCCAAGCATACAGCATATCAAAGCCTGCATCGTAGAGTGCGGTTTGTGAACCTTCGGCAAGCATCAGCAAGGTACTTTTGGCGGCACGAAGCTTCGTGATAGTTTCCTTCCAAAAGTCATTGGGCACACCTTCGGCATGGTCGCAACGGAATCCGTCTATGTCAGCTTCGGTCAGCCAGTAAAGCATAGCCTCCTGCATGGCGGCACGCATGGCTGTGTTGTCATAATTCAAATCAGCCACATCGTCCCAACCCATTCCCGGGGGAGAAACAATATTACCGTTGGCGTCCTGCGTATACCAGTCCTTATGTTCCGTAGTCCAGGCATGATCCCAGGAGGTATGGTTAGCCACCCAGTCCAGGATGACCAACATACCTTCGGCATGTGCCTTCGTGACTAATGCTTTCAAATCGGACAGTGTTCCATAGGCAGGATTAATAGCCCGATAGTCTTTCACACAATACGGAGAACCGACAGCATTCTTTTCACCTTGCTGGAAAATGGGCATGAGCCAAAGAACATTGGCTTCCAGCTTTTTGATACGTGGCAGTTGGGCAGTCAGTCCATTCAGTGCTTGCGTTTCACCGAAGAGTGCCGGATTGGCTTCATAAATCACCATTCCGTCTGTAGTAACGTCATCTGCGAGAGGCGGCATATCAGGATCATCATCCGAACTGCATCCGGTAAAGCTCAACAGCAAAAGGCTGGAGCACAAAATCTTAAGGATATCTTTTAGTCTCATATCTATAATGTTATACCTATTAATTATCTGATAAAAGAGTTTCAGCTTATTTTTCAGCTGGTGGAACTCTTAGTTTCATTGCTTGAAACTAAGAGTTTCTCGGTGTGAAACAGAGAGTTTCAAGTAATGAAACAACTTGTTTCAAGGCATGAAACAAACGGTTTCCCATCTTGAAACTCAAAGCATCTTAGGGCTTGGGCAGTTTTTCATAAGAAGTAGCTGTGATGGAGAAGTAAATATCTCCTATCAATGCTGTATACAGCCCGCCATCTTCTATTTGCTGTCCGCCTCCATTGTTATTGAAAATCAGATTCACATTCTTACCAATATGTTCCGATAAGTCAAAGTATTTATAAGCCATACCATTAACTTCCTTCGTTCCGGTGATCTGCATGCCCGGCCAGCCGCCACCCAGTTCAGCGTCGCCCCAACCATAGAGAGTCAAAGCTTCCCAACCGGAGTTATCCTGCACATATACGGTACAATCCTTTATTTCACTACAGCCCTCTGCCGAGATGCGGAGATAGTAATCACGATCTATCGTCAGGTTATAGTCTTTCAACTGATTTCCACCGCCGTTATTATTGAATATCAGGTTGATATTCTTATTTGTGCAAGCCGGTGTCAAATGAAAACACTTATACGTTGTACCGTTGATTACCTTCGTTTCCGAAACCTGCAGACCGGGCCAGCCGCCACCAAGTTCCACATCTCCATAGCCATACAACGCCAGCGCACCCCAACCGGTATTATCTTCCACATAAAGGGAATAGCTCGTACCGTGTGTTGCAGGATCTATCTCCTCACACTTGTCAGGAGTTATGCTGAAATAGAAATCGCGGCTGAAAGTGATGTTCTTTACGAAAGACAGCACGAGTCCCGGATCGTCTTCCTTTTTGTTATTATTAAATGTCAGCTTCAGACTCTGATTCATCAATTCCACATCGGTTTCAAAGTATTTATAAACCACTCCATTGATTTCCTTCGTTCCGGCAGGTTCAAGTCCCGGCCAGTCTTCATTGTTATCACCTGCCCCGGAGATGTAAAGTGCCAGATCTCCCCAACCGGACTGGTCGTCCACATAAATAAAGTAGCTTGCTTCCGGATCGATTTCTTCGTAACCCTTATCGGTAATGCGGAAATAGAAGTTCTTATTGAGTGTCACCACCGGACCATCAAACTGCTTTCCATCATTATTATTGAAAATAAGATTCACACCTTCATAGCCATCCAGAGCTTTCCCCATATCGAAGTATTTATAAGTAACCCCATTGATCACTTCCGTACCTTTCACCGCAATACCCGGCCAAGCAGGTGTCACATCACCGGCACCAGCCCAACCGTACAAGTAAAGATTATCCCAACCGGACTTATCAGCCACATACACCACAAAGCCATCATGTCCTTCTTCTTCCGTATTAAAGTAAGCCTCCCAGCGGTCTACCCATACATTGGTACGGGTTCCCACCTTTACATCCAACCGATGTACCACAGCTTCATTCTTCACCGAACGTTCTTCACCTTTCGATGCCGATACGAAATAGAAGCCGTCTGCCAATGTCTTTCCATCTTTAAACGTGGAAGGTAGCAGATAGATTCCCCACTTGGATTCGCTACCGGTAGCTTTCTCCAACTGCCATTCCAGATTACCTACAGCAGCTTCGGCTCCTCCGTTAAAATCGCCCACAATGTAGTATTCGTCATCGGCAGCACTGCCTTTCGGCATGATGACTTCCAGCAATATGGCGTTCGCCTTGATTTCGAACTGAGGCAGTTCGTCATCGAATATAATCGTATCTGTATCGTCGCACCCGTTGAGCAGAGCAAACAACGGCAACATAAACAGCCAGTAAACTATCTTTTTCATGGATTTTCTGTTTTTGAGTTATTTATAATTCGGGTTCTGTATCAGTCCTTGATTGACAAGCAGTGCAGAAGCAGGCAACGGATACCACTCATATTTACGATCGCGCTTGGCGGGATAAAGTTGACCATTGTCTGTGGCACGTCCGAAGAACCACCACTGGCCTTGCGTGAATTTGTCGAAACGACGCAGGTCTGTACGGCGGCGGCGACCTTCATTCAGGAACTCAACACCCCACTGGCTCAACATCCAGTCCATATCGAAAGCGGTGAAGCCACGGCCCGGTTTGTCTTTCACGTCTGCCCAGTCACCGGCACTGAAGTAACGTTTACGTACTTCGTTCACCAGTTCTTTGGCCTTGTCGGCTTGTCCGGCACGCATTTCACACTCTGCCAGCATATAGTACACTTCGCTCAGGCGGAATTCCACCTCGTCGATGTTCTGGAAGTCAATGGCTGCGGAAGTAGGATATACCGGGTACTTCACCAGACGGAGACCGGAGTTCGTCTCACCCCAACGCGGTGACATGACGGTTTCCAAGTTGCGTCCGAGGTTCATAAACGTACCTACCTGATCTACATACGCCAAGTCTTGTCCGTCACGGTCGGCATCGGCTTTCAAGGGCTCACCCTTACCATAGTTAGCTTTTATGGTACCTTTCAGGAAGATGCCGCTGTAGCCGTTCTTCTTATCATAATTATAGTTCTTTTTACGGATGTCGCGGTCGTCGAAGCGTTCGTAGACTGCACCCAGTTTATCACCGTAAGCCGCATCGAGGAAGCAGGCAGCTCCTTGTGTACCTCCCAATTCATTCACCGTTCCCGCATTGTCATACGAAGGAACCAGACAAGTACAGTTCCAACCACTCTGACTGTAAGTGCCTCCGAAATAATCCCATATATTATAAGGATAGAAAGTCATGCGCATCCATCCCATATTCAGTTTACCGTCTTCGCAGGCAAAAGCCATGATGACTTCGGGACATTCCGTATTATTGATAGAGTAAATATCGCGGTAATCCTTTGCCAATTCATATTTGCCATATTTACCACTGATTATTTCACGGCACAATTCGGCACATTCGGTATAGTGATTTTCTTTGATGAACACTTCGGCATTCAGCAACAGGCGGGCCTTGATCATACGGTTCACAGCCTTGTTCATGCGGTTCACCTGATTCTCCACCATTCCTTCGTAGCAATCATCCAGCTCGGTGGCAATGAAGTTATAAATCTTCTTGCAACTTGTATCAAAGTCCGGATCGGCAGTAGGTGGCAATTCACCGTCTACGGTGGCCGGTTCAATATTCAGCGGCAATGCGCCACCCCAGATTTCGAAGATATTGTAATAAGCCCAGGCACGGAGTGTACGTACCTCGCCTTCATAAGCTTTCAGTTTCTCATCAGTCATCTTCAGGTCGGCAGAAGTTAACTTCCCCATATCAGCCAATAAAGTGTTACACAGGCCGATAGTGGTCCATGCATTCTCCCAGGCACTACGGATAATCTTGGCATCGGGAGTCCAGTTCTGAATGGAGAAGATAAACTTTTCACCTTCATCATATCCCCACTGACCGCCATTCCATACACGCCAGGTCACCTGATCGGCAGGAAATTCCTGCATGTACCAGAAGTATTCGGCATAACTGGTAGCACCTGTGGAATAAATAGTAGCTACCGCACTCTTCACACTATTCTCGTCCTGATAATAGACACCGGAGTCTACACGGTCGAACACTTCTTCCGTAAGGTCGAAGCAACCGCTCAATGAACAACCCAGAATGATTGCCAACAGACATTTATATTTCAGATATTTCATAATTCTTTTCTGTATTAATGATTAAAACGATAGCCTTATTTGAAACGGATATTCAAGCCTACGCTCAACTGGGTAGCCGAAGGATAGGCGCTGTTTGTATCTACACCCGGAGTCAGTCCGTTGATGGCAACGGCTGAGGGATCGTTACCGGAATAACCGGTCAGCGTAAACAGATTCTTAGCTGTCAGATAAACTCTCATACCTTTGATGAACTTGTTTTCTTTCGGGGTGATGGTATATCCCAGAGTCAGGTTATCCAGCTTAAAATAATCACCCTTTTCGAGGAAGAAGGAAGAGATAACACCGCCACCGGTTGTAATATCCGCATCTTTTCCATAAGCATCGCGCAGCACATTGTCCGTACCGCAACCTTTCAGACCCATTCCGTAACGACGCATATTGAAGATTTCAAAACCGAAAGCACCATTGAACATCAGGCTCAGGTCGAAGTTCTTATAACGGAGCGTATTACTCCAGGAAAGATAAGAGGTCGGCGTACCATTACCTATATGGCGTTTGTACTTCACATCTGCCTTGGATACAGGAACTTTTTCGCCTTCATCGGTATAAATCATCATATCGCCATTCTCTACACCGGCATACTCGTAGCCATAGAACTGGCCGATCTTGCTGCCTTCTTCCACGCGGAAGAAGTATTCGCTCGTACCTACACCCGGTTTCTGATACAGTTCCACATAAGAAGCTTTGTACAGGCTGTTGGAGAGTTTATCCAGTTTCGTAGTGCCGTAAGAGTAGTTGACACCCGTTGTCCATTCTACGGGAGTTCCTTTGAAAGCGTCGCCTTCCAGAGAAACTTCGATACCACGATTCACGGTGGTTCCTACGTTTACCAGAATCGTAGAGTAGATGTAGGGAGGCTGTGGAGCCGTATAGTTATAAAGCAAGTCGCGTGACTGGCGGTCGAACCATTCAACAGAACCGCGCAATCTGTTCCACAAGGCAAAGTCAACACCGATATTCATACTGACACTCTTTTCCCAGCCCAGCTTGGAGTTGGCATTCACTGAAGGAGCATAACCTGTTACCCAGGCACCGTCCATCAGATAGGTATCCGTAACATTCAGCTGGGCATTTTTATGAGAGCCGTAAGTGGCCAGTGACTGGTAGCAATCGAAGTCCGAACGACCTGTTACACCATAGGAAACACGGGGCTTCAAACTCTGAACGATGTTTTGGTGGTCTTTCAGGAAGCCCATATTCGCCATTTCCCAGGCAAGGGAAAGGGACGGGAAAGCACCCCATTTATGATCCGCACCGAATTTCGTAGAACCTTCGTAACGGATGGAGGCGGAAGCAATCAACAGATTCTTCCAATTATAGTTGATACGTCCGAAGACACCGATCAGTTTGGCAAGAGATTTACCGGTACCCATGCTTGCTTTTCCTTTGGCAAGGTAAGAACCGCTTCCAAGATTATTCCAGAGAATATCATCGAAATTGAAATCACTGTTTCCGGCTTGCAGGCGCTCCCAGGTGGTTTGCTCATAGTTGTAACCTACCATTGCCTTGAAGTTGTGGTCACCCAGATCCAACGAGTAGTTACCTAACCACTCCAGGCGGGAAGTGTACCACTTCTGGTAAGTCACTTCTGCACGTCCGTTATAGCCGTTCCAGTAAGATTCACCGGCAGTGGAAGGGGTATAATAGTGCTGTTTCAGATCGTTATAGTGCAAAGAGTAGCTCAATGAAGTATTCAGCATTTGCTTTTCCGAACGGATCAGGTTGACTTTTACCTCAGCAGTACCCAGCAGGTAAACACGCTGGCCGTTATTGTCGATTTCTTTCAGTTCCTGCACCGGGTTGCGTGCTCCGGTAGGAGAAGTAGGCTGGAAGTAAGTTCCGTCCTCGTTATACAAAGGCATGGTAGGGTTCATGCTCAGGGCAGTATCGAACATACCGTCGTTACCCCACACTTCATTCACGCGACGGGCGTTGAGTGAACCGTTCAGTTCTACGATTCCATCCATCATACGCTGGTTCAGGACGAAGCGTCCACCGAATTCTTCACGGCTGCTGTTCAGATCGAGGCCGGTTGCTTTCTTATAATTGAAAGAAGCGCCATAGTATCCGTTCTTAGTACTGCCGTCGATAGAAAGATATTGGTTGTTATCATAAGAGAAATCACGCAGCAAGAGGTCATACCAATCAGTAGAATACCCATAATCCGTTGCACGACGGGAACGACGGAATTCGTCTGCGTTCAAGATATCCGGACCGCTCTTTGCCAGGTTCACACCGAACCAGCTGTCGTAAGTCACCTGGGCACGTCCGGCTTCTCCGGCTCCCTTACGTGTGGTAATCAGAATCACACCATTGGCACCGCGTGTTCCGTAGATGGCAGCGGAAGCGGCATCTTTCAGTACGGTCATCGACTCAATGTCCTGTGCTGCCAGGTTGCGGATATCGCCACCTGCCACACCGTCAATTACCACTAACGGGTCATTGGATGCCGAAATAGATGTTGCACCGCGAATCTGAAGGGAAGAGCTTGCATTCGGATTGGCTGACGCCGTATTGTTTACGGTCAAACCGGCAACTTTACCGGTCAGCATCTCCATCGGATTGTTCATGGAACCTTGCAGGAACTTCGATCTGTCTACCTGCACAATGGAACTGGAAAGTTCTTTCTTGCTCAATGAGCCGTAGCCCACTACTACAACTTCATCCAATGCCTGAGCATCTTCTGACAATACCACATTGATTTCTTTACGTCCACTACAGGGGATCTCTTGTGTTTTGTAGCCAATAAAGGAGAAAACAAGGACGGAAGAAGGCTTCACGCCGGACAAAGTGTAATTACCGTCAATATCGGTAATGATACCATTAGTTGTACCTTTCACGGTTACGTTAGCACCAATTACAGTTTCGCCCGTGGTATCCGTTACTTTTCCTTTCACGGTTAAATCCTGGGCAAAGGATGCCACTGCAAAAAGTAATCCGGTCATGAGAAGGAGAGACCGGCACAAACATAACTTTGTTCTTTTTACATTCATACTATTAGTTTTTAGATTAGCAATCATTCTGTTCACCTCCACAGGTTGAGGCGACAGTGCAAATGTCTGTAAAAAGAAGGGGGAAAGAAAAGAGGACTAAAGAAAATCTAGATTAGTAAAAGGGTCAAAATATTATATATCAGCGAGATAGAGCAAACAAAGGGCGTTAAAAAACTAAATGAAAACAAAGAAAGCAGAATAGAAAAAACGGGATTTTGGGTTCATTTCTGACGGGTTATGAACTAAATGATAAATAATATTTTAGACGCGGATGACACGGATGACGCGGATCTTTTTTATAGCGCAGCCTTTTAAATCCGCGTTATCCGTGTCATCCGCGTCTAAAAAATAATATACCGAATGGCGCTAATCATTTATCACTAAACACTAATCACTTTTGTTCTTTTCTATACCATATAGCTCACTAACCAGCAAAAGACCCAATCTTCATCACCTCTTCTTCAAAATTATCACGGCAAAGAGAACGATTCTTCAATTTGGAACGATAAGTATAAATAGTAGTAATGGAATAACGCAGGAACCCTGCAATCTTAGCACTGTCCGTAATGCCCAAACGAATCAGGGCGAATATACGAAGTTCCGTTGTCAGCCGTTCATCCTGTTTAGGAATAATTCTTTCTTCTTCCGGCAACAACTCATTAAAGCGTTTCACAAAATCAGGGAAAATACTAAGGAACGAATTATCGAAGTTCTGATAGAATTCTTTCAGCTCTTCATCGATGAAACGGGACGATTTCAACGTTTTGTAGAGTTCTTCCACCTTTCCCGAAGCAGCTTGTTTGTTAAGCATCCGGCGGTATCCCTCCAACTTGTCAATGTATGTGGAACACAATCCCATAAACCGACCGACGTACTCCTCTTTAATATGATTAGCCTCCGTCAGCGAATCATTCGTTTCGTGCTGTCTCTGATTTACTTCGGTTAATCTTTCATTCAGAAGTTTCAGCTCTTCATTCACAGTCAGCAAATCCTGCCGCGCACGGGCCAGTTTCTTCACCTGACGAATTACATACCAGACCGCACATGCCAGAAACAGCGTCAGTAAACTGGTAACGACCAGAAATATCTGCAACACTTGCTGATGTTTCTGTTTTTCCACTTGATAGGCATGGTCTATGACGGGAAGCATCCTTGAAGCCTGCACATTCCGGAGACGGGCATTGTAGAAATTGGCATCTTCCATACTGCGTTTCATATAAACATCCGCCCGTTGCAATTGCCCCTCTTCATATAACAATTCCGCCAATGCACGCAAGGAATTATTCTCTTTCACCACACCACGAATATCGGCAATTGCACTCTTTATCAAGTACTCTTTTTGCTTTTCCCTCTGTCCTGTACTCTGATAGATAAAGGCAAGAATAGAGGTCACCACTGCATAATCCCGTGTATCCGGTGAAAGCTTCCGATGATAAACTTCTAACATTTCAATGGCTTCCTCGCCTCTTCCTTGTTGAAGAAGTTCGGGAGTATAAGCTATGACATACTGATAAGATCCCTCTTCTACCATCTGCAATACAGAGTCACGGTAGGTATACAGGTTATTCAGATATTCAATCTGATATTCATCGTCCATCGCATACTCTGCATGATAGAGATAAATATCCTCAAAAGTGATGTAATATTCAATGAGTTGTTCTCTGGAGAGTAGTTTGCTGTCTATAGACTTCAATAATGCCACGCCTTCCGCATACAGACCCGTTTTTCCCAAGATGCTTGCTTTCTTCAGTTTGGCTTCATTCAGCCAGTCTTGATTATTATTCTGAAGGGCAATCTCAATATTGCGATTGATGTAGTATCTTGCAGAATCGCAAATATACGCTTCATATTCATCAAAAAGTTGTTGATTGATATGGTATTCCTCGGAAGGAGAAGTACTCTTACGAGTCCGGAAATATTCTTTAATCTGATCAATGCGTTTCAGCCTGGCCTGCTCATATTGAGCGGTATTCTCAATTGTCCTGTCCAGCACTACCAGTAAAGAATCTATTTTCTCCTGCGCTTGCAGAAGGCAACAGAACAGCAAAGAGATTACAAAAAGCAGGTACCGGTCTTTCATGCTTACAAACGTTTACTAACAGGACAAAGATATAAAATCCTGCTATAATAACCATCTTACCAGTTCGTTTTTAATAAATCGCCCCTACAGTTAACCATGAAGCTTATTAACTTGTAGGGACGAAGGCCTTTCATCCGACTCTCTCGAGCCGGAAAGAAAGACCTATTAACTTCTTAGTTTATACTATAGGAACGTACTTTTCCAAAGTAAAGTAACAGTTACTTCAGGGCTTGCTTAATAAGCTCCTTGACTTCTTCTGCCGAAGGATATTTCTTGGAATTCCACTCTTTGTCAGCTTCTTCTGCAATCTCATATACCGAATCGCAATGCTCCGACATCAAGAGATAAAGTTTCTTCTCCAATTCCTCGCCTGATTCTGTAGTAACCACATAGTAAACCTCAGCATACTTGCAATCTTTACCATCATAATGGCAACCATTCTTTCGCTCAAGGTGTCCCCATTGATATTTCTCACCTTTATTCAGTCGGGCACTTACATAATCGGCTGTTGCTGACTTAATTTTATACTGGTCACTTCCTGGAAGATAGCAGGAAGTAAAAGCAATAAGCGTGAAACACGCTATAGCTGAAAATCTTTTTAATGTACGCTTCATGATCATTTTATTTATTGGTTCTGGAAGCGAAGTTAGGCATAAAGAATCAACCTATCGCTCTATATCAATGAATAAAAAGTCTATATAGACAGTACATAATACACTGATTATCAAAGACAATAAGTCAAGAATGTCTATATCTATTTTTTAGGGATTTATACATTACTAATTATCCGTTTTCTTAGACAGAAAACTTAATATGAAGCAGGCAAGATAGCATCAATATAGATACAAAATAAAAGGGACGCTGCATCTCGCGGCGCCCCATCTATCTTAGTTAGTTTTTATAAGAATTGAGAGAATTGAAACTTCACAGCCTCAATTTGTTGTTTTAATAAAGCACACTAACTATATTTATGTTTAAAGCAAATGAAAATGTTATTTTTAAAAGCAAATGAAAACGTTACTTTTTCAGTTCCACCTTCTTGTCTACTCGTTGCAGACTATCCAGAATCTGTTGTTCATGGGTAATCGTCACGTCTCCCGAGAGAGCTACCGAAGGTGCGGTAATTTGTTTGCCTATTGTATCGGCTGCGGCCACTTCTTTTATATCACTATAGAATGAATGTTGCATCACATTCCCTAATGAAAGTACCACTGCCACTACTGCGGCGGCCTTGAACAATGGAACGAAACGCGCGGTAAGCGTCAGGCGTTTTGCCTTCACCACCGGAGTCTCCACTTCTGCAAGCACACGGGCGTCGAAATCTGCTCCCAACCCCACTTCCTGTTGCAGTTGCTGATATACGAACAAGTCTTTGTAGCGAAGCAAATGCTCCGGAACGTCGCTTCCGTTAAAGAAAGCACGCAACTGTGCTTCTTCCTCAAGGGAAGTCTCACACTGCCAGTAGCGTTCTAAAAGTTGTTCTATATATTTACAGTCCATAACCATCTATATCTAAATACCGTTGTTTCACTTTTTGCCTCGCCCTGAAGAGGTTCACTTTTACCTGTTCCTCCGTCAAATGCAGGACGACCGCGATTTCTTTATAACTCTTACCCTCTATATCCCGAAGCTGCATGATCAGCCTTTGTTTATCGGGAAGTTCATTGACCAGACGATGGATAAGTGTCATTTGCTCTTTATCCACCAAGTGATCGTAAGGGTTGGATGCTCCGGAGGCCTGTTCCATTTCAGGTGTCAGTCCCACGGTCTGAGCGTCTTTTCTTTCGCTACGGTCTATGGCCAGGTTCTTTGCCACTGTCAGGCAATAAGCCTCAATAGAACCGAATTGCGTCCACTCATCACGTTTGTTCCAGACTCTTATCAGTGTTTCCTGCACAATGTCTTCTGCCTCTGCTCTGTCGAAAGTAATCCGGAGAGCCAACCGAAAGAGTTTGTCTTTCAGAGGGAGAATGTCATTCCGAAAACTGATTTCTTGCATCTCTATTAATAATGACGGTTAAGTATATGGAAAGTTACAGTTGCTCACTACTTTTTTTGAATTATTTTTTAATGCGGGTTCCGCTATTCTCGTTAATTGCTGACGCTAAGGTAATTACCACTTCAGTTACTCCCGCATTCAAAGCTTCAAAAGAATTCTCCAGCTTGGGTATCATACCTCCTTGAATAACACCGTCCGCTACGTATTGTTCGAATTCGGCAGGAGTGATCTGAGGTATCACGCTATCGTCATCGTTCTCGTCACGAAGCACACCCTTCTTCTCAAAGCAGAATACCAATGTCACATCGAACAAAGCAGCAAGGGCTTTTGCAGTCTCTCCTGCAATAGTATCGGCATTTGTATTCAGCAGATTGCCCGCACCATCGTGCGTCAGCGGAGCCATTACGGGAACTACTCCTTTATAGATCAAATCACCCAAAAACTCTGCATTCACTTGCTTTACATCACCCACAAAGCCATAGTCAACGTCTTTCACCGGGCGTTTTACGGAACGGATTACATCCATATCCGCACCAGTCAATCCCAATGCATTGGCACCACGCGCCTGAAGTCCGGCTACAATATTCTTGTTTACCAGTCCGCCATACACCATCGTCACTACTTTCAGTGTTTCGGCATCCGTGATACGACGCCCGTTTACCATCTGGCTTTCAATGCCCAGTTGGGCAGCCAATTTTGTGGCCGAACGGCCACCTCCGTGTACCAAGACTTTGTAGCCCTCGATAGCTGCAAAGTCATCCAACAACTTATGGAGGGTAGCTTCTTCCTCCACGATTTTGCCACCCACCTTTATTACTGTTAGTTTTTCTCTCATATTCTTATTCCAAATAGGTATATCCGTACAGACCGGAACGATAATTGGAAAGGAACTCTTTACCTTCTTCCAATGAAATACGTCCTTCTTTTACTGATTGAGTCACCCAAGTCTCCAGTGTACGCACCAGCTTCTTAGGGCTATATTGAACATAGTCAAGCACTTCCGCCACAGTTTCACCATCAATCACTTGTTCGATGGTATATCCTTTCTCATTAACAGATACATGCACAGCATTCGTATCACCGAAAAGATTGTGCATATCACCCAGAATTTCCTGATAAGCACCTACCAGGAACACACCCATATAATAAGGTTCCTTACTCTTTAAAGAATGAGTGGGCAGATAGTGTGCCACATTCTTAGTCGAGATAAAGTTAGCTATCTTTCCATCCGAGTCACAAGTGATGTCCTGTAAGGTTGCCGCACGGTCGGGACGTTCGTCCAGACGCTGGATAGGCATAATCGGGAATATCTGGTCGATAGCCCAAGAGTCCGGCAGAGACTGGAAGAGCGAGAAGTTACAGAAATATTTATCCGCCAACAGTTTCGGCAGTCCGCGAAGTTCATCGGGAGCATGCTTCAACCCGCCTGCAATCTGGTTCACCTCACGCATAACGGACCAGTAAAGGCGCTCAATCTGTGCACGTGTTTTCAAATCCACGATTCCATGACTGAACAAGTCGAGCGCTTCTTCACGGATTTGCTGTGCATCGTGCCAGGCTTCCAACATCTTATTCTGATTCAACGTGTCCCAGATACCATAAAGTTCCTGCACCAATTCATGGTCTTCCTCAGTTACTTCTTCATCATCGTCCCATTCGGGCAAAGTGGTGGTTTCCAAGACTTCAAAAATAAGTACGGAATGATGGGCAGTTAGTGCACGTCCGCTTTCCGTAATAATATTGGGATGGGGAATATCATTTTTATCACTGGCATCTACTAAAGTGGAAATAGAGTCATTCACATATTCCTGAATGGAATAATTGACGCTACTTTCGCTGCTGGACGAGCGTGTTCCATCGTAATCTACGCCCAAACCTCCACCGATATCAACGAATTCTACCTTGAATCCCATAGAGTGAAGTTGCACATAAAATTGAGATGCTTCGCGCAAGGCTGTCTTAATGCGACGGATCTTTGTCACCTGGCTACCAATATGGAAATGTATCAATTTCAGACAATCTTTCAGCCCTTTTGATTCCAAAAAGTCAAGTGCTTCAAGCAATTCACTGGAACTAAGTCCGAACTTGCTTGCATCTCCTCCTGAATCTTCCCATTTGCCACTTCCTGAAGAAGCCAGCTTGATACGAATACCAATATTAGGCATAACATTCAACTGCTTCGCCATCTTGGCTATCAGCTTTAGCTCGTTCATTTTTTCTACTACAAGAAAAATGCGTTTACCCATCTTCTGGGCAAGCAAAGCCAACTCTATATAGCTCTCATCTTTGTAACCGTTGCAGATAATCAACGAGTCAGAATCTGAGTTAATCGCAATCACAGCATGAAGTTCAGGCTTCGACCCGGCTTCCAACCCGAGATTGAATTTCTTTCCATGGCTGATAATCTCCTCTACCACAGGGCGCATCTGATTAACCTTGATAGGATAGATGATAAAGTTCTGCGCTTTATAGCCGTATTCCTCAGCGGCCTGTCTAAAACACGAAGAAGTCTTCTCAATCCGATTGTCCAGAATATCGGGAAAACGTATCAGCATAGGAGCCGCCACGTCTCGCAATTGCAATTCATCCACCAATTCTTTCAAATCGACGCCGACACCATTTTTACGAGGTGTTACCACTACATGACCTTTGTCATTGATACCAAAGTACGAAGTGCCCCAACCTGTAATGTTGTAAAGCTCTTCTGAATCTTCAATACGCCATTTTCTCATTTTTTGTAACTCAGATGTTTGTTGTTTGATTTTAATAGGGCGACAAAAATACGATAATTCTCGATATTTATTGCGTTTTCCACCTAAAATTGCACATTTACAAGCGGTTAAATGCTCAGCAAGTTACGTAACTGCTGCACAGAATCCGCTATTTGCCGGCGGCTTTCCAATTGTCCGGCATCGAAACGATACCTTGCCTTACCATAGTGCAGCGCACGTTTTTCCAAGGCTTCTATAATGAAAGTCCGCAGTTCTTCGTCTGTTTTTCCTTGCAAGATGGGACGTTGCTGCGTAGCCACTCGCAAGCGGCGGAACAAAACGTCAGGATGAACATCCAGAAAAACGGTCTGCCCATGCTCGTTCATATACTCCATGTTATCGAAGAAGCAAGGAGTACCGCCTCCGGTCGAGATAATGACGTTTTCAAACTCAGCCACTTCATGCAGCATGGTTCGCTCCAGTTCACGAAAAGAGGCCTCTCCCCGCTCGGTGAACAATTCACGTATGGATTTGTGAAGACGTTCTTCGATATACCAGTCCAGATCGATGAACGGTATATTCAGTTCGCGGGCAAAAGCCTTTCCTAAAGTTGTTTTACCGGCTCCCATGTAGCCGGTTAAGAAAATACGTATCATAAGCGCTTACCTTTGCGTACAAAGGTAAGCAATTCTATTCTGAGAGATTTACTATCAGATAAAAATTTTAATGCGTTCGCTCAAATCATCAAATTCTTTCACGCCCGGTTCGGCAACAGGAGTACCGAAAGGCATCTGTGCAATCAACTGCCAAGTTTCGGGAAGGTGCCACGTGCTGCGTACATCTTCGTCAATCAACGGATTATAGTGTTGCAGTGAAGCACCCAGGCCTTTATCTTCGAGCATGGTCCAGATGGCCAGCTGATGCATGGCAGAAGTATGTTGCGACCACTTCGGGAAATTCTCATGATAAGTAGGGAATTGTTTTTGCAGCCCTTCTACAATGGAACGGTCTTCAAAAAAGAGTATCGTGCCATATCCGCAAGAGAACGAGGTATCGATCTTCTTCTCCGACTGGCGATATTGTTCCTCGGACAGGCGCTCTTCCAACTGATCCTTCACGATTCTCCATAATTTCTGATGTTCGTCCCCCAGCAACAACACAATACGTGTAGTCTGCGAGTTGAATGCCGAAGGCACATGCTTTACTGCTGTACGGATGATGTGTACAATTTCCTCGTCCTGAACCGGAGAGTCGTTACTGATAGAATAATAACTGCGCCGATGCTCCAATGCTTCGGCAAATGTCCGTTCTCTGACCATATTTAATCCTTTCTTTTCGTAATTATCATTTTTGTCTTATATAATGAAACAAGTGAAAGAGTGAAGTTGTTCGAAGTTGTAGAATATATTTGTACCTTTGCACCCAATTATGAGTAAAGAGAAGTTTTACGTTGTATGGTCAGGCGTCAATCCGGGTATTTATACTTCCTGGACGGACTGTCAGTTGCAAACCAAAGGCTACGAAGGAGCGAAATACAAGTCGTTCGAGACGCGCGAAGAAGCGGAAAAAGCCTTTGAATCTTCTCCGTATGAGTATATCAAACGATCCTCTCCGGCCGCTCCCGCCCAAAAGAAAGATGCGAATACTCCTCTTCCCTCATCTGTCGTAGAGAATAGCCTTGCCGTAGACGCTGCCTGTAGCGGTAATCCCGGAGCTATGGAATATCGCGGTGTACACGTAGCCAGCCGACAAGAAATATTCCATTTCGGCCCGGTATATGGCACAAACAACATCGGTGAGTTTCTTGCTATCGTCCACGGACTTGCCCTGTTGAAACAGAAAGGCTTCGATATGCCCATCTACAGCGACAGCGTGAATGCCATCAACTGGATAAAGCAGAAGAAATGTAAAACAAAGCTACCCCGTGAACCCAAGACAGAAGAACTTTTCAAACTAATAGAACGCGCTGAGAAGTGGTTACGCGAAAATACGTATACTACCAAAATCATGAAGTGGGAAACTAAACAGTGGGGAGAAATACCTGCTGATTTCGGAAGAAAATAAGCCTTCCATTCTCTTTTCCTCTGTTTATTAAAGTCTACAAAACAAGCACTGATACCCGTTTCCGGTAGTGGGAACGAGCATATCCCAAGCATTCTGGATTTATTTATCCTCTGTGCTGACAAAATCGAAAAAAAATTATTAGCCTCTTAAGTTCAGAGTTTCCTATTTAAGACAGAGACTGCATATCATTCAACCGTTTATAATATCCGTCTTTCTCCAGCAACTCCTCATGCTTACCTCTTTCCACGATTTCTCCTTCATAAAGCACACAAATTTCATCTGCATTCTTAATCGTAGAAAGACGGTGGGCAATAGCAATTGTGGTACGCGTTTTCATCAGACGTTCCAAAGCCTCCTGTACCAGACGTTCAGATTCCGTATCAAGAGCAGAAGTAGCTTCATCAAGAATAAGGATAGGCGGATTCTTCAGGATGGCACGGGCTATGCTGACACGTTGGCGTTGTCCTCCGGAAAGTTTACCGCCACGGTCACCGATGCTTGTATCGTATCCGTGTTCTGTCTCCATAATGAAGTCGTGAGCATTTGCAATCTTTGCTGCCTCAATAACCTGCTCCATGGTAGCATTCTCTACGCCGAAAGCTATATTGTTGAAGAATGTATCATTAAACAGGATAGCCTCCTGATTTACATTCCCTATCAAACCACGCAAATCATGGATTCGGAAATCCTTAATGTTAACGCCATCAATACTGATTTCACCGAAGTGTATATCGTGATAACGTGGCAATAAATCAACTAAGGTAGACTTGCCTGAACCAGACTGACCTACCAATGCAATAGTCTGTCCCTTAGGCACAACCAAATTAATATGTTTCAGAACCTCCCTCTTTCCATCATAGCTGAAAGAAACATCTTTAAACTCAATCTCATGATTCATTCCATGCAAAGGTTTCGGGTTTACAGGTTCTTTAATAGGATTCTCTGCTTTCAGAATCTTGTCCACACGCTCCATAGAAGCCAAACCTTTCGGGATGTTATATCCTGCTTTCGCAAATTCTTTCAACGGATTGATGATACTATAAAGGATAACCATGTAGAAGATGAATGTAGGAGCTTCCAGCGAAGAGTGATCATTACCCAAAATTAATATACCACCAAACCACAGTACCAATACAATAAGAAGTGTTCCCAAGAACTCACTCATCGGGTGGGCCAAAGCCTGACGGATAGCTACCTTATTAGTCGCATCACGCAACTCATTACTGCACTTAGTAAAACGGTCCACCATTTTATCTTCAGCAATGAAGGCTTTAATGATTCGTAAACCGCCCAGAGTCTCTTCCAACTGCGACATCGTATCACTCCATTTACTCTGAGCTTCCAAAGACTGACGTTTCAGTTTTTTGCCGACTTTACCCATCAGCCACCCCATTCCGGGAAGCACCACTACAGTAAACAAAGTCAGCTGCCAACTGGTGATAATAAGTGTCGAGAAATAAAGTAGAATCAGAATAGGATTCTTCAGCAACAGATCCAGCGAACTGGTAATAGAGTTTTCAATCTCACCTACGTCACCACTCATGCGTGCAATAATATCTCCTTTCCGCTCCTGCGAGAAAAAACCAAGCGGCAAATGCATTACTTTGGAATAAACCATGATACGGATATCGCGAACAACTCCTGTACGCAAAGGAATCATGATGGCGGAAGAACCGAAGTAGCAAGAAGTTTTCAACATAGTCATAAAGGCTAGGAAAAGCCCCATAAACAGAAGCGTCATCGTTGGTCCGTGCGTTTCAATCAATCGGGTGACAAAGTAATAGAAGTTATTGATCGCCACATCTTTCAAGCTGTCACTTCCCCACTCCATATAGTGGTAAACCTGTGAGCCATCACCTGTCTTAAACAGAATATTCAGAATTGGAATCAATAGAGTAAACGAAAAGACGTTGAAAACAGCCGATAAAACATTGAGCAAAACCGCCCATCCTATATACTTCTTATAAGGCGACACAAAACGTCGCATCAGTTGCAGAAATTCCCTCATTGCTTGGTATTAATGAATTAGGGGCACAAAGATACAAGAAATATCTTTAAGAAGAAGAAGATAAATTTAATATTAACGAGATTTATCTATGCACCCCTCAATAAACAGACATTATGAGTCATTTATGTGAATTACAGAATGATTTTCGAGAAAATATATTGTACCTTTGCGCCCAGATATCAATATACGCTTTATTATGACAAAGATTGATAAGTCCATACTGACATTTGGAGTTACTATTTTTCTTAAATTCATATTATTCGACATTCTGTGGTGTATTCCCACAACGTTTGCTTCTCTTTCTACAGTTGAATGTTATACAACAAAACTGATAGCCACGTTTATATTACTTATCCCCTATGCCTTCTTCCGAATGTGGAAAACGGAAACTTTCATCATGCTTTTACTGGACTTTCTGTTGATAGCTAATCTTATGTATTTCAGGACTTATTATACAGCTATACCATTGAACAGCTATGGACTATCAGGAAACTTAGCCGATTTCACCGGTAGCGTGATTGACTCTCTCCGGTGGTATGATTTGCTTTTCCCACTATCCACCCTTATAGCAGCTATAATTCACCTACGCACCAAAACATCACACCCGAAACGCCCGGTTCGAGTTCTTCCTTATTTAGGAACACTTGCAGTAATTATCTGCATTTTTGAAACAGTAACCCTTATGAAAGGCGGATTCTCAAAGGCTTATGGGAAGTATCGTGATAAAGCCTATTTATGTTCAAGCGGTCCTTCTATTTATACGATTTTCGGTAGTCTATGTTATGATCTGATAGGTCCACAACAACAACTAACTCCTGAACTGGAAGCCAAAATACAAGAATGGTTAAGTGCAAAGCCGAAACATGAAGCCGCATTAATCAGTAATAATACCAATCGTCGCACCAATTGCATCATTATCTTGGCAGAATCATTGGAAAGCTGGGTGTTAGAAAAAGAAGTGGAGGGACAGGAGATTACCCCCTATATGAATAAACTATTGAAAGACTCTACCACCCTCTATGCTCCACACGTACTGACTCAGGTAAAAGGCGGGCGTTCTATTGATGCACAGCTCATGCTTTGCACCGGATTATTACCCATCAATAGCGGTACTTACAGCAGTCAATATCCCAATCATATTTATCCGTCATTACAGAAAGCCATGCGCGAAAAGAATCATTCACGCAATTATCTGTTAACCATTGATAAATTGTCTACCTGGAATCAAGGTCCCATAGCCCAGAGCTTCGGCGTAGACACCATTATCGCTTATCATGACTTCAAATTGACTGAAGCTTTCGGCACACACAAACGCACTGGAGACGGTTCATTCTTTGCACAATGCCAAGAGAAAATAGAAAAAGGAGAGATTTGGGGAAAAGGAGAAAACGCATGTATGCAACTTGTTACTTATTCCGGCCATGCTCCATTCATATTACCGGAATACCTGAAAGAAGTTTCATTCTCTTCCGACATTCCAGAAAAAATGGGTGACTATATGACGACTGCTCGCTATACGGATAAAGCAATTGGCAAATTCATAGAATACCTGAAAACCCTTCCACAATATAAAGAAACACTAATCGTAATAACAGGCGACCACGAAGGTCTGGCATATTATCGGACAGAGTTATGCGAAAGCCCCGGTGGCAAAGATATTGTATCCAACAAACCGTTCACTCCTTTCATTGTTGTAAACTCTCCTGTAGGCATGCACTATAATGAAGTTATGGGGCAAATAGACATGTATCCCACCCTACTGAACCTGCTCCAACTTGACGATTATTATTGGACCGGACTTGGAGAGAGCATTCTCAATCCCAACAAGAAAGGGTTCGCCATAGGTTCACAGATGAATGTGGAAGGAGAAGGTTATACATCTGAGGAGGTGGATTTAGCAAAGGAGGCATATGATATATCGGATGAGATGATACGGTTCAACTACTTCAAAAAAGAATAAAATTACTCATTTCTTTAAAAAGTTCTTTTATCTTTTTAACACAGGAAGAAAGCGTTATTTTTCATAAAATCCTTATCATTGCATAAGTTATAATATAATGTCTCTTAGTTCTATGCAGAAAATATTTATAAAACTACTAAAAAAGTTACGTCGACGTTACATCCGAAAGCATGGAACACCACAACATTGCACCCCATACAAAGAAACAAACCCCAATATCATATCAAGCCAAATCAGAAAAAAAATATTATCACCAGAGCCTTGTATGCTTTCAAGATTGGGTTCTGTAGAAATAGGATGTGTAACCAACTATTTAGGTATTTTTCATCAGAAAAGAAAAATCGTAAAATATATAAAAGGAGAAGCATTTCCTTGGTGGTGGGAAAAAGAAACAATATATACAATGAGGAACAATGCCGGTTTTTTTTCTGCAACCCCTGATCAATTAAAACGTTTTTCAGAAATGATGATTGAAGACATGTCTTTAATTGATATTCTTGCTTCCTGGAGATATGAAGAACAATATTTTTCCAACGAATTACAGAATGCATATAAAATAGATTTTGAGCCTTACAACCCTTTTTGGAGTGATATACCGTGGACTATTGCTTTAGAGAATAAAAAAGTCTTAGTAGTACACCCTTTTGCAGAAACAATACAAAAACAGTATCTGCAAAAAGAGCTCATCCACAAAGATTTGAGAATCTTACCTACTTTTGATTTACAGACTATTAAGGCTGTTCAAACAATTGGAAATCACACCGACAGTAGATTCAAGACATGGTTTGATGCCCTCGAATTTATGAAAAACGAAATAGATAAAAGAGACTATGACATCTGCCTCTTAGGTTGTGGAGCATACGGACTTCCATTAGCCGCACATATCAAACGCACCGGAAAGAAAGCTATACACATGGGAGGTAGCCTACAGTTGATATTCGGAATAAAAGGTGCCAGATGGGAAGATAGTACTTATAATGCAACTTATAATTACTCACAACTGATGAACGAATATTGGGTTAAACCTTCTGAAAGCGAAACTCCCGAGAAGGCCCGACAAATCGAAGCAGGATGTTATTGGTAGCATACTATAAATCAAATAGATAATAGCAAATGAAGATACAACCATACATTATATATGATTCACAAATATTCGATCAGCAGAAATTTGGAGGGATCTCGCGATATTTTTGTGAAATCATATCCAAGTTGCAATTCAAATATGATATTGCTGTACGATATACAGAGAACCACTACTTATCACAAACAAAGATTGCAAAGCACCGTTTATATATCCCATATTTCTTATCTAAACAGTATACTCAAAAATTATATTGTAAGAATCAGAGACTGACAAAGAAGATGCTGCAATCTCCTATTCCATATCTTTACCATCCGACCTATTACGATCCATCTTTCCTTAAATACACTGGTAATTCTCCTTTAGTAGTCACTGTTCATGACATGATTTATGAGAGGTTTTCCAATCTTATTGAAGGATCAGAAGAAATCATACGTCAAAAGAGAGAAATCATTACTAAAGCCAATCGGATTATCGCAATCAGCGAATATACCAAAAAGGATATTATTGATATACTAAATATAGCTCCTGAGAAAATAGATGTTATTTACCATGGAACAAGTCTCCGCCCATCCCAAGAGCATAACTTACCTTTACCGGAGCAATATATCTTGTTTGTAGGAGACAGAACTTTCTATAAAAATTTCCAGGCTCTATTAGAAGCATTCAGTATAGTTCACCAAACAAATAAAAAAATACATTTGGTCTGTACGGGAAAACCTTTTTCTGATAGTGAACTACAACAAATATCAAATTACAATATAGCCTCTAATATAATACAAATTGCTACCAAAGATAAAGACTTAAACGAACTATATAGCCGTGCATTACTCTTTGTATATCCTTCCTATTATGAGGGATTTGGAATTCCTATTTTAGAAGCATATGCCTGCAATTGTCCCGTAGCTCTAAGTAACACAACATGTTTTCCTGAAATAGCAGGTGATGCAGGTGCTTTCTTTAATCCTTATTCTATCAACTCCATTGCAGATACTATTATTAATGTCATTAGTGACAAGAGCAAACGTACAAAATTAATAAAAGCCGGACAGGAAAGACTAAAGCTCTATTCATGGGAAAAAGCAGCCCGAGAAACAGAGAATGTCTATCTCAAAACATTAGAAGAATATATTAAACTATCTTCTGCGGGAAAAACACTTATTTAGCCCGACAAGAAAGGCAATGACAGGTTTTATTCTGTGTTGAAAACGACGCGTATTACTCAGCTCCCAGAAAAGTTCATACAAAGGTTGTTTCTTCATATGTGCAGCCGCTTTCAAAGCATCACGCAACATACTTGGAAAGAACTTACGCAAAACCATCTCCCGCTCTTCATTACATGCATCTATCTGAGAGCTAATTCCCCCCATACCAAAGGCTGTTATCGTTCTACTAATATGCCTATAAGAGACTTCTTCTAATACTATTTTCTTCAAAAAGAATTCCCAGTCTGAAACAATCTTTAAATCTTCAGAATAAAGAGAATCTTGAAACAAACTTCTTTTAATAAAAGTAGCGGGATGCCCCAATGAGTGCTCAAAAAAGTAATCTAAATTCAAGGTTGTAGGATATACACAAACCTCTCTTTCCACACCATTCTCGACATAAAGCAAATCTCCATATATAATATCTTCACCAGACAGAGTTGAAGTAACATCTTCTAATACAGTAGAATCATACAAATAGTCACCCGAATTCAAGAATAACAGGTACTCCCCTGTAGCCCTCATAATTCCTTTATTCATAGCATTATAAACGCCTGTATCCTTCTCTGAGCACCAGCTAGAAACATACCTCAGGCTCTCCCAAATAACCTCTTTACTACCGTCATCACTACCTCCATCTATCACAATATACTCATATTCTTGATAGCTCTGTTCAATAAGACTTTCAATCGTTTTTTTCAGTCCGATAGCATTATTATAATTGATCGTTATTATAGACAGTTTCATTTCAAAATATTTAAAATTACTTTTAGTAATTAAAGATTCAACAACTTAGCAAAGTTCGAAGCAAAGTGATCACTACTATACTTTTCTTCTAACATAACTAAATTTATATTCTTAGAAAATGTATTTCTAACAGTCGTATCCCTAAGCAGCTCTATCTTTTCTACTAAGTCCATGATATTACCTTTTTGATAAAGCAAACCGTTTATACCATTTTCTATACGTTCCAAATTGGCTCCTACATCAGAAAGAATTACTGGTAATCCACATTTTTGAGCCTCAACAGCAACCCTGCCGAAAGTTTCAAAGGCTGAACAAACCAGCAGTACATCTGCCAAATAGTAATATGGATATATTTGTTTGACAAAAGGAACTATTTTCACACTAGAGCTTAATCCATTCTTCTTAATATAATCTTCACATATGGATATAAAACCATAATCAGGTCCAACCAGATAGCAAAAAATATCTTTTTCTTTATCCACAATACTCTTTACTGCCTGTAGCAATTCCATTTGCCCCTTATTCGAATCAAAAGCCCCTACCAACAACAGCGTGTAGCGATCATGTAAACTTCGGTCTTTGTTCACTCCCAAAACAGTTTGCAACTCAACAGCCTGCGTAATAACATGAACCTTACCACCTGTCATTATATTCTGATAATAGCATTTTGCATATTCAGAAGTAACCAAAACTTTAGCAGACAATTTATCGACCAACTTAAAAACAGACTGAGACTTGAATATAAAGCCATTATCTTGCCAAGTAGCATCAGGTATTTCATGAATAAACCAACAATGTCTAATCTTCAAAAACCTACAAGCACATGCCAGATGAGGGAGCACAATTGTATTTGTTATTCCATAATCCGGCTTTATCTGCTTCAGATAACGAGCTAATTTTATAGAATACTTAAATAACTTACGAGCATATACGAGTTTATCACCTATACCAATATGACCATTCCCACCAACCAGCCACCACCTCATTCGAAGTATCTTATAACCACTGATATAAGCAGAACAAGCATCAACCAAATCACCCTGACCAGGAAACACCACATAAATTTGCCACTCCGGATGATTCTGCTTGATCCCCTTCAACAAATCTAACAAACATCTTTGAGCCCCTCCTGTACAATCACTGGAATGTGAAAGAAACACCAATCTCATAATGTAACAAATTACGATTTTAAATACCTATATACATTCGAAACGCAATGCCTCAAATGCCTCCAAGAGAAAGGATAAGCAAGAAAATCCTTCAATGCTATTTTCTTTTCTGGATAATCAGCTTTTATCAAATCACGTACAAAGTAATCAAAATAACGTTCTTCAAACTTTCGCTCTTTTTTCTTGCTGAGTTCCAATCCATCCACTTTCAAAGGAAGAATTTTATTCCATTTCAACTTGTGCAGGCGAATAGTATCCTGACACCAACTTCGGTTATATTTTCCTAATGAAAAATGCTCCACCAGTACCTTCGGTGAGCAACAAACATAGTTCTTATATTGCCTGCTTGCAGCTATCTGTATTGAAAAATCCAGATCATAACAATGAAATCCCGTCAATAGTCTTTCATCGAAAGGATACAAACTCCATACGTCCTTACATACAAACATTCCAAAACCATCTAAAATTACAACTTCCTCAAAAGGATGTTCCAAAGTGACACATGCAACCTGAAGCTCAGTTCTTGCTCTCCCTCCCTGATAGAAAAAAGAGCAAGCCCAATCTTTATTTTGCATCCAACCAGAATAACAATTGAGTTTGACTTTGCTACCGGCAAAACCAATAACCCCACAATCCGGTTCATTCAATTTATCTTCAATAATACTTCCCCAATCTTGCGAATGGAATTTCACATCCTCATGGACAAAGAAGAGAAAAGGATAACGAGCCTGACGCGCACCTTCATTATAAGCCCGTGCTATAGGCCATTTTTTCTCTGTATTATCTATAGCAATAATCTCATATTCCACCCCTATAGTATCATGTATATTCTGGCTTACTTGTAGCAAACGTTCAGGTGATACAGAACAAATTACGATTGATAGCATAACTAATCTATTAAATTCAACTCTACATTCAAAACCTTACTGTAAATATTCAATCGCCGTTCCAACATTTCTTGTGGATTATATAATCCTTGCAATCGACCTATTGCTTGATTTGCCAATTTAATCTGCAACTTTTCATCATTGGCCAATCTGATAACAGCAGATGCAAAATCAGATGCACTGTCTGCTTTCAAACACTCTTCTTCATGCCGAAAATCAATACCTTCAACACCTTTAGTAGTAGTAACAAAAGGAGCTTTTGAAGAAACAGCATCCAGTATCTTCATCCTCATTCCACTGCCGATACGAATCGGGACAAGCACAATGCTTCCATTTAAAAAACTATGCAAATCTTCCACATAACCTACCAACTCCATTTCGGGACAAGAAGCTTGTAACTCTTTTATATATGAACTTCTCCATGGTCCTATCACTTGAAAAGTGAAATGGAAACCCTGACTACGCAAACAAGGGGCTATCTCCTGACAGAACCAGACGACTGCATCCAGATTCGGGTAATGTCCCTCATTTCCAACAAAAGTCAATCTGGAAGCAGTGGGAACAACCTGTTTATCACAAGCATCAGCTACTTTTACAACAGCAGGAGATACATATATTTTTTCTCCGCCACCAACAAAATCAATCAACATTTGGCGATCCACCTCAGTCAAGGCAATCACATGCTTATAGGTTTGCAATGCAGAATGTTCAAAGTCCTTTCCAATACGATACAACATACGTTCTTCATCCGTCACTTTATCAAGAAAAGTCATTTCATTCTCATTGCGAACATATCTCAATTCATGATGTACAAAAATAGTTTGCACATCCCTCGGTAAAAGATAGCCCAATGATATCAGAGGATAAAACTCAACCTGAATAATATCAAAACCAGATCGGGAAACAGTTGATACATATTCTGCATATTTTGAAGGAAGTGGCTCAAAAATAGAAGAAGTAAAAGTCATATCCTTACGTACTACATCTTTGTCATGAATGAGCAACTGGCGCCGCATCTTACGAGTAGCAGATAGAGCAATCTTCTTTAACCATTTATAATAAGAAGGATGTCGGGTTTCAGGCTCTGCCATTTGTTCTGTGAAGATAAAAAAGTCCACGTTATCCCATATTTTTTTCAATTTCTCCACATCTTCCTTCTCTTTCCCTTTAGGATAGAGTAATATTGAAACAGACATCTTGTGACGAAGATAATCTACCATATGGAAAAAGGCCTGATTCCCACCCGAAGTCAGTGGGTAAGGGATACAAGGAATAATAAAAAGTATTTTTTTCATCTTTATCTCTTTATATTCAATTTTACTTTACACATACAAAATGCTACGCTCAACGCTATAGATGGGCGAATCGTCCACAAAATACGACATATCCTCCAAAGTTCGCATAATCCAAAGTTATTGTTTACAGAATAATGTAATATCGTATGCACATAAGTCTTTAAAGCGTGGTGCAGTTTTTTTTCATTAAGTTTAGCTGGATAATAATTAATTATCCATTTTAAGAACAATCTGGTAGCTTCAATTTTTCGACTATCGTAACAATTAGAATTACTAATATTTTCACCTTCTACATTTCTCCAGCAAACGGGTTTTCCTGGCAAGGCAATAATTCCTTTTGCACAATCTGCAAACTTCGTCCACGTTGCATCATCCGAGCACCAAGCCAAAGGAAACTTGACAAAGCCAGCTCCCTTCTGATAAACATCACGGCTGAACACATATTCACAAGCTGCAGAACGAATTCTACCTTCCAATTTATCCAGTAGAAAGTTGTATCCAGAAATCTTTTCACCTGTAAATGATGGATTCACATACATCTCATTATTCTCACCATCTACAACAACAAGAGGAAAACGGAACATTATATTCTTCTCACCACATTCCTGCAAGGCCTTCAATATTCGTTCAATCCCATCACATGGCATTAAATCATCATCTGAAAAAAACCAAATGACAGGTTCTTTAGACATCTCAATGCATCGTTCCCAATGTCTGGGCAAATCCTTCTTACCCAAGTTTGTCTCAAAACGATGATAAACGATATCCAGTTTACCCTGATAAAGAGATATTATATTTTTCAAATCATGAGGACTGGCATCATCTCCTATATATACAGTAAAATCCTGATTCGTTTGTACTACCATAGAATCCAAAGTCTGCGACAAGAAACGACTTTTATAGGCTGGTATGATGACTGCTACTTTTTTTTTCATATGAAAAAATATTATCGGTTCTGTTTACCCCTCCTCAACATACTTTCGAATCACTTCCAAAAATTTCTTTCCATATCGCAGATCCGGCTCCAGATAATTTCCCTCTGCCCATTCATTCCATGACTTTACAAAAACAAGACGGTGTTCCAAAGGTTTCCCTTCAAGATGCATCATTACGTCTTTCATATGCCGTTCAAAATATTCCGGCTCCGAATGATGCAGAACCAAGCCCTGTTTTCCCGAACGCGGTGAATGATCCCAGTTAGGAATAATGGTAGGAATAATATTTTTATCACTATCTTCGTCTGCTACAAAAAAACGGCTGGCCTTTTCATAATTTACAATCCATGGAAGCCCAAACCAATTATGCCAACGTCGGGCTTTCCTGTAAAGACTTCTCTGTTTTCGTTCATACTCAAACATACGCACTACATTTATAGCATCAAAGCCCATAGCCTCCAGCCCCGCTCTTTCATCATCCAAATGATAGGTCTGGCCTACAAAAAAGATTCCTTTCAATCCATTCTGTATTGCCAATTCGCGCCACAGTTTCATAAAGATATTCACTTCTCCCTGATTATCAAAAGGATGATAAATCATAAATAGAGGTTTACCATCTACTGTTATATAACGACGATCTTTAAATGCAGGAAGCACCGCATTAAAATGGGCAATATAATCTTCCTTGCCCGGATAGAGTTGGTCTATCAACGTTTCTTTAGCCTTTATGCCATGAAAAAAGCCTCTCCATGATTCATTAGCCCATGCTAAGCAAAAAGGGAAATCCGGTTCACCTGAAGCCAATACTTCATTGAATGGACGTTCTAATAAACGCTTCCCATTGCCAAACCAATAATGCCAATAGCAAAAACCTTCTACTCCATACTCCCGTGCCATATCGGCTTGTGCCTTACGAGTTTCAGGGACCCGTAAATCATAATACCCTAAATCTGCCGGAACTTTAGGCTGATAATGTCCGGGAAACAAAGAACGTGCTTTTCCTACATTGGTCCATTCCGTAAATCCTTTTCCCCACCACTTATCATTCTCTGGTACAGGATGAAATTGAGGCAGATAAAAAGCAATTACTCTGGCTGAACTCTTATTTTTATTCATAACACATTTTCTTATTTCTTTTCTTAAACACAAATAATTGGCTCAAACGCAACGAAAATATGTACCATGGAAGAAAATGTTGCAATTTCCACAATCTGATATATCTTTTTAAGCCTAATTCTCTATAATCTACAGGCAAGTATTGTTGCAATTCCTGTCTGATTTTTTTTATATAATACAAGTCCTTTTCCCGGTCTTTTGCACGTCTGGCAATACCTTTAGTCTCTTGAATTCCGGTCATCACCACTTTAGCAGCAAATTCTTTCGACCTTTCCAATAGAAGATGATGCCTTTGCAGATAATTATATCTTTCTTGTTCCGCAACAAAGAAATGATATTTTTTCCGAGGATCTGCATCATGATCCGTACTGCCTTTACGTTGACGGTAATGATATTCCGGCCTTTGACAAAAAGCTATTTTATTGGCATTAATAAACCATTTAAACAGAGTAGCATAATCTTCGTAATAATAAGATTTAGGTAGCAAGTCTGTTATCACTTTCCGATGAAATAACTTATCCCAAAGAAAGCTCTTAATGACTTTATCCTCCAATATAAGTTTCAACGCTTCATCCCGATTATATACTACAATCTCTCCAATAGCACATGAAACTTCCGAAACATCTTTATAATCCTGAAAATATCCGCAAATTGCAATATCGGCTTGATTTTCAATCAGCGTATGATACAATACACTATACATATCGGACTCTATCCAGTCATCACTGTCCACAAACCCTATCAAATCCGCTTTTGCCAGCTGCAATGCCACGTTCCTGCTATCAGCCTGCCCGGAATTCTCCTTGTGCAATACACGAATACGACCTTCTTTCAACGCATATTCATCACAAATTGCTCCGGATTTATCAGTAGACCCATCATCAACCAATATCAACTCCCAGTCCTGAAAGTCCTGCATAATAATTGACTCAATACACTGCCGCAAATATTGTTCAACATTATATACCGGAGTAATAATGCTTATCAAAGGAGAACTTTCCATACATTATTATTTTCAAAAAAAGGATTCTTTCATTTCTCTGCAAAGATAGACTAAAAAGGTACAAACACAAAGTAGTCTTTGAAATATAAAGCAAACCTGCTTATCCAGCATTCATTTATCGGCTTAAATTAGGTCGCATATAAAAAAATAATATATCTTTGTAAATTCGTAACCTAAACAATGATTTAATAGTAAATGCTAATGCCTCTTCTTAACAAAATAGCCCATGTACTCAAAGAAGCCCCGCAGGCTTTTAAGAAGACATCCAATCCGATACTCATTATGACATTATTAGTCAAAAATGAAGAAGACATATTGGAAGAGAGTCTCCGTTTCCATAAAGCAATGGGAATAGACAGCTTTCTCATAACAGACAACAACTCCACAGACGGCACGATTGAGATTATCCGTAAATACCAAGAAAAAGGCTGGATAAAAGAAGTTATCTTTGAAAAAGCTACCAACTACAACCAGAAAGTATGGGTAGACCGTATGATTAAACTTGCTAAAAAAAAGTATCATGCAGACTGGGTCATCAATGCCGACGCTGATGAACTATGGTATTCCCCTACCGGAGACCTTAAAACAGAACTTAAAACGACCAAAGCCAATGTTTTGAAATGTTCTATGAAGTGCATATATCCGGAAGCAGGTAAACCATTCTGGAAATGGAATCAAACTATCCGCCCAATAATAAACCCATTAAAATACAAAGCATACAATTTATCTCGCTATTCTCTTTATCTTCCACAAAGAGGAAAGGTGCTTCATCGTACCACCTCATATATACAAATCTCCACTGGGAACCACAAAGTATTAATGTTTCCACAAAATGAAAAGAAAAGCAACATATGTATATACCATTATTCTGTCCGGGATAAAAAACGCTTTCTGGAAAAAATGATTAATGGTGGAAAGCAATTGGAGCAGAATCCTCATAAACATATAGGAATGCATTGGCGCCACTTTTACGAACTCTACAAAAAAGGAGAACTGGAAATGGAATATAATAGAATCATAGGAGCTAATTCCTATGAACTATTGAAACGTGATGGATTGATCCAAACCGACAACACCATTTCCGATTTCTTTAAACTACATTTCAACAAGTAATTGTAATGAAGCATGCATACCTGATTATTGCTCACAATGAATATCCAGTATTAAGAGCTCTATTATCAATGCTCGATGATGAGCGGAATGATATCTATCTACATATAGACCACCGATCAACGGAACTGTATGAGAAGATACGTTCTTTACAAATGCAGCGAGCTAAATTGCACATTTTATCTACGCGAAATAAAGTTTACTGGGGAGATCTCAGTCAGGTAGAAACCGAATACCTGTTACTGGAAACAGCCTTGACACAAGAAGTCTATTCTTACTATCATCTTTTATCAGGAACAGATCTGCCCATACAGACACAAGACTACATCCATTCTTTCTTTCAAATAAATACAGGTAAGGAATTCGTAGGATATTGGTCTGACAATAAACATCAGAAAGACCTGAAACGGAAAATATCCCGCTATTATTTCTTCACGAAGCACTTGAAACGTAACAACAGCAAGTGGCATGTCATTACAGCACCCTGCCACAACCTTGCGCTAATAGCACAAAAAGTGGTTCACTTCCATAGAAAGCAAGAAGTTGAATTTCGGAAAGGCTCCCAGTGGTTCAGTATCACTCACAATTTTTGCCTATATCTATTAAAGAAAAAGCCTTTTGTTCTCCGACGCTTCCGATACACACTCTGTCCTGATGAGATTTTTGTTCAAACTCTGTTATGGAACTCTCCATTCAAAAAGAATATCTATAATATAGAAGACAACAACATCGGTAGCATGCGGCTGATTGACTGGAATAGAGGAGATCCTTATACATGGAAGATACAAGATTACACCGAACTAGTCAACTCCGACAAACTGTTTGCCCGCAAATTCAGTTCGCAGGAAGAAGAGTTAATCAAGCTGATTGAATCTACCTATTGACAAGTAACATAAAGCAGAAAAATATGAATACCATGAATCCAGATATCAACCCCGTCAAATCCTTTTTCAAATCAATCGAGAAGACGCTTTTGCATCACAGCAAACATTTATACTTCAAAACAGTAATCTCACAGAAGTCCGGTGCAAAAGATATTATAAAGAAATACAAAGGAGCAAGTACCAAGAAAAGTCCGATTGGCAAGACATGCCCCATCTGGATATGCTGGTGGCAAGGAGAAGCGAACATGCCTGATATCGTTAAAGTCTGCTACGCCTCTGCAAAACGTTATGCAGGCCAACATCCTGTCATATTAATCACAGAGCAAAACTATCAGGAATATGCTACAATGCCGGATTACATCTTTCAAAAAGTGAAAAACCACGAAATAAGTCTCACCCATTTCAGTGACATGCTAAGGATAAATCTGCTTAAAGAACATGGAGGAATATGGGCTGACAGCACCCTACTTTTTACCAGAGATGTAGACTCAATAATGAATCCCGATGCCGATTTCTACACTTGCCATCATACGGCAAAAAACACCAATGTGGCAAACGGCAAGTGGACAGTTTTTTTTATAGCATGTGGCAAGGACAATATTCTACCCGCTTCCCTACTGGACATGTTCTATAGTTATTGGAAGAATCATCAACGAATCGTCACTTACTTATTCTTCGATTATCTCGTTAGCATAGCCTATGAAAATATCCCGGCTATTACGGAAATGATCGACAATGTCCCTCTGCAAAGAATCAGCAACCTGTCCAAGTGTCTCAACATGCCATTTAATGAAAAGTCTATGGAGGAATTTAGTAAAAACTATGGTTTCCACAAATTAACCTATAAGAAACAATTCAATATGCTCACCTCCGAAGGGAAAGAAACGATTTATGCCCACCTACTGCATAATTTTACCCATGGGGCAGATGCAGGCCAAACATAGAAACTACCTTCAAAAGTCAGACATCAAGAAATCTTAGACGAAAAAGACGAAGAAGATTTATGAGCTTTTTCTATTAGCTGCAAACATTTTTCCTTGTCAAAGCCACGGGATTTGGCATACTCATCCGCCAACACAGCAAACATCTCATCAGTGCCGGGTAGTCTTTCAAAATTCTTGCACCCTTCTTCCAAAGATACCTTACCAAAGCGCATCCGGTTCAAATCAATAATCTCTACAGAGACGCCCTCCGGCTTTTCTGCAAATAAGATATTCCCTGCCGAATAATCCTTATGCAAAATTCCATGTTCATGCAAAGCGGCAGTGGTACGGGCTATGGCGCGAAGTATTTCTTCCTGTTCCTCAAAAGGACGTTGTGGAAGATCCCGGTAAGTATAAGGACATTCAGACCTTAACGAAACAAAATAGCTCTTTCCGAACAAGAACCAACTGGAAACCGAACAGAAACCAATGGGTGCAGGCGAGCCTATATTAAACTGGCGCAACATGGCCGCATAGCGAAATGAACGCCGTGCCTTAGATTCCCGGAAAAAATTATAAATAATCCGGTTCAGCAAGTGAGGTATCTGGAAAGATTTAACGACCACTTTCCGTCCTGCTATATCAAACTCCCTCAGTTCATTTCTTCCTTTATAAATAACAGTACCCCGATCTTCAAAAATAACCGGAAGCACTTTCACAAAGTCACTCATATTTGAATAACCAGGAGCTACAGCCATACACCGTGGACGAAAAAAGCGCTCAATACGATTGATCCATCTGGACCAGGAACGCACAGAACGCAACTTTCCACCTAACTCCCGTTCAAAAAATTCAGCGTGACGCTTGTTAAGCACTTTCGTAACATGTGGCTTCAACGAACGGTCTATAATTCTTTTGGACCCGGCACGTACACGATAATACAATTCTATCTGAGGCAAACGAACCACTTTTCCACCATCTTTCAGTACAGATATCCAGAATTCCCAATCCTCACGTGCAATGATCTCTTCGCAGTATCCACCTACTCTTTCCCATTCTGTTTTTCTGTAGAGTGCACAGGTATCAATCATATTTTTACGTGCCAACAGCTTCAAAGAGAAGGGTGGTAACTTCCATTCACCACTACGGTCGCCTATAAATTCGGCTCGCGGACAGACCACTTTAACATCCGGGTCTCGTTCCAATTCTACTACAGCATGGCTTATGAATGTCGGACTGATCCGGTTATCCGCGTCTACCGGCAATATGTATTCGCCATGAGACAATGATATAGCATTATTACGAGCAACACACGGCCCACTATTCGGCTGGGTATGTACACTTACCCGTGGATCTTTTTCCGCATACTCTTTGGCAATGTCCAAAGAATTATCTGTCGAGCCGTCATCCATCAGTATTACTTCAAAATTAGGATAATCTGAAGCAAGCACCGAATCCAAAGTCTCGTGCAGATACTTTGCCATATTATAAATAGGTATAATAATAGAAACCAATCGATACTCCATAGTATTTTCAAATTTTATCCAGTCCTTTGGTATACTTTAACCAGTAATACTTCAACGGATTCTTATACTTTAATTGTTTCCACGGACGACTACCATGCGGACGATGCCACACCGGAAGTGTAGTAAACAGATAGTTTTTGAATCCCTCTTTCAATGATTGATGGGAAATTGCCACATCGTGCCAATTCTTTTCAAGACTCAGCTGATGAAAATCAAACGAACGGAGGAAGTTCAACGTCAGTAACGAGCAACAGAAACTACAATGCTTCTTTTCGGGAAACACCTGATTCTCTCGCCCTTTTGCAAATAAATAAGGATAGTTTATATCACCCTTCTCATCAACGGTGACAGCAGCAGCAATTCCACAATCTTTTCTTTCCAAAGCGCCGTCGAACAAAGATTGCAAAGTATCTTTCTTCACCACCACATCAGATTCCACTATGATCAGTCCGGCTTCTTCCGCAATGGCACGTTCTTGCGACATTTGCAGAATCAGCAGATAATTAGGCGAAGGGTTGCTTGTGACATCCGCAAGGTTTACCAATTCGAAACCCAGTCTCACGGATGCTTCTCGTAACCTGGCCGTATTCTCCTCCGTACTGAAATCATTGTAAACGGTATATGTAAAAGGAGTTTTAACGTCAGATGCCATAATAGCATCTACCGTCTGTAAAGTCAACTCAATGGAATCCTTTACAGGCGTAATGATATGGATACACTTCATTCCTTATAACTGTTTTATCTTTATTCTACAAATCCTAATATTTGTACAAGTTGACAAAGTTATGTATTATTTAGCACACAGCCAAACAGTTTACCGCTTTTATGACTAACTTTGCCTGCAACAAATATAGAAAAAAAATACAGAAATGAAAGTCATTATCGACAATAAAATACCTTTTATAAAGGAAGCTATCGAAAAGATAGCAGATGAAGTAATATATGTCCCCGGAAAGGACTTCACACCTTCCTTAGTGAAAGATGCAGACGCGTTGATCATCCGCACACGCACCCATTGCAACCGGGAATTATTAGAAGGGAGTCGGGTTCGGTTTATTGCCACGGCCACAATCGGCTTCGATCATATAGATACAGCATATTGTCGGCAGGCAGGCATCGTATGGAAGAATGCACCGGGCTGTAACTCTGCATCCGTAGCCCAATACCTTCAATCCACACTTCTACTGGCAAAACTCCTGAAAGGAAAGAAGTTATCTGAAATGACCATAGGCATTGTCGGAGTAGGCAACGTAGGCAGTAAAGTAGCGGAGGTGACTCGCGAACTGGGCATGCGAGTATTACTGAATGACTTGCCACGAGAAGATGAAGAAGGAAGTGCCGACTTCAGTTCCTTACAATTCCTTGCCGAAGAGTGCGACGTCCTCACATTCCACGTACCTTTATATAAAGAAGGGAAATATAAGACTTTCCATCTGGCAGACCAGTCATTCTTCCGCTCACTGAAGCGTTCCCCCATCATCATCAACACTTCTCGCGGAGAAGTTATTGAGACAAAGGCTTTATTGGAGGCTCTCGAAAACAGGTTAATCTCAGATGCCGTCATTGATGTATGGGAAAACGAACCGGATATTAATCTCACCTTATTAAATAAGGTATTCATCGGGACGCCGCATATTGCCGGATATTCAGCAGATGGAAAAGCAAAGGCCACCCGCATGTCGTTAGATTCTCTTTGCCAGCATTTTGGTATACAGGCTGATTACCGAATTGTTCCACCCGAACCGGAGAATCCGATGATCACTGCAACTACCGAAACAGAAGCCTACCTGCAGATGTATGATCCAAGACGGGACAGTGAAGCCTTAAAACAACATCCGGAACTATTTGAGAAATTAAGAGGAGATTATCCACTGAGAAGAGAGAAAACAGCCTTCCGCGTAGTGATTTCATAACAACTTCATACCAACTCCGTATCAAGCCCGTACCAAGTCCGTACCAACTCCAAGCGTATAGATACGGAGATGATACGGACTTGATACAGCTCCGGTAAGTCCTTAAACAGAGTCTTAGACCTCGGATTCCAGCAATTTTTCTATAACCTTGGGATAAGTATCGTATTCCAGCACATGAATACGTTGTGCCAGTTCATCGGGAGTATCTTCCGGCAGCACCGGACATTTCACCTGGCAAATGATGGCACCTTCATCATAATGCTCATTCGTATAGTGTATAGTGATACCACTTTCTTTTTCACCTGCAGCAATCACAGCTTCGTGTACGCGGTCGCCATACATTCCCTTTCCACCGAACTTTGGCAACAATGAAGGATGTATATTTATCATTTTATTGGGATAAGCATACAAAATAGAGTCTGGTATACGAGCCAGGAATCCGGCCAGCACTACAAAATCAATATTATGCTCCTGCAACGCCGATAAAATCGGTTCTCCACTCTCCCAATCACCCTTGGAAAAATAAAAGCAAGGCACTCCAAGCCCGCGTGAGCGCTCTAAAACGAACGCACTCTGACGATTAGTTAAAACCAGGGCCACACAAGCCGAACTTTTTTCCTGGAAATAACGAATGATATTTTCGGCATTCGTTCCGCTTCCCGATGCTAAAACAGCAATCTTTTTCCTCATAAGCCTTCCTTTTAGTGCACAAAATCGTGAAAAATGTGCAAAACATTGCATTTAATTCCCCAAATATTTGCGAGTGACGATAAATATTTATTCCTTTGCCCCGCAAATTTAAAGAAATAAAACTAATTATTAATTAAAAACTTAAAGTTATGTCTGAAATTGCATCAAGAGTGAAAGCGATTATCGTCGATAAATTAGGCGTAGAAGAATCAGAAGTTACTAACGAAGCTAGCTTCACTAACGACCTGGGAGCTGATTCTCTTGACACTGTAGAACTTATCATGGAATTCGAAAAAGAATTCGGTATCTCTATTCCTGATGACCAAGCTGAAAAGATTGGTACTGTAGGTGATGCTGTATCTTACATCGAAGAACACGCTAAGTAATCTTAATCCATTCATTTCTTAGTATGGAATTAAAAAGAGTTGTAGTAACAGGTCTTGGCGCCATTACTCCCATTGGCAACAGCGTTCCCGAATTTTGGGAAAACCTTGTGAATGGGGTTAGTGGAGCTGGACCTATTACTCATTTCGATGCTTCCCTTTTCAAGACCCAATTTGCCTGCGAAGTGAAAGACTTCGATGCAACCAAATATATCGACCGTAAAGAAGCCCGCAAAATGGACTTGTATACACAATATGCTATTGCTGTTGCTAAAGAAGCGGTTAATGATTCCGGTCTTGACGTCGAAAATGAGGACTTAAACAGAATCGGTGTCATCTTTGGCGCCGGTATCGGTGGTATCCGTACATTCGAAGAAGAGGTAAGTAACTATGCCTTGACCGGTAAAGAAAACGGTCCCAAGTTCAATCCGTTTTTCATCCCCAAGATGATTTCGGATATTGCTGCCGGACAGATTTCTATTATGTACGGTTTCCACGGGCCCAACTACGCAACTTGTTCTGCATGCGCTACTTCCACAAATGCTATCGCTGATGCCTTCAACCTGATCCGTTTAGGCAAGGCTAATGTTATTGTAAGTGGTGGCTCGGAAGCTGCAATCACCGTTGGCGGTGTAGGCGGTTTCAATGCTATGCATGCATTATCAACCCGCAATGAATCTCCCACAACCGCGTCTCGTCCGTTCAGCGCAAGCCGCGACGGTTTCGTGATGGGTGAAGGTGGCGGTTGCCTGGTTCTTGAAGAACTGGAACATGCCAAAGCACGTGGTGCTAAGATTTATGCAGAAGTTGCCGGTGTAGGAATGTCTGCCGACGCTCATCATCTGACAGCTTCACATCCGGAAGGACTGGGAGCCAAGTTAGTAATGAGAAACGCGTTGGAAGATGCCGAAATGAAACCCGAAGAAGTAGATTATATCAATGTTCACGGTACTTCTACTCCCGTAGGTGATATATCGGAAGCTAAAGCCATTAAAGAGGTATTTGGTCAACATGCATTTGACTTGAACATCAGTTCAACAAAATCCATGACTGGTCACTTACTGGGTGCCGCTGGTGCGGTAGAAGCTATTGCAAGTATCCTTGCCATCCAAAACGGCATTGTGCCTCCGACCATCAACCACGAAGAGGGTGATAACGACGAAAACATCGACTATGACCTGAACCTTACGTTCAACAAGGCTCAAAAGCGCGAAGTGAACGTAGCTCTGTCCAATACATTTGGATTTGGCGGTCATAACGCATGTGTTATTTTCAAAAAATACGCAGAATAATCAGTCGTGTTACGTAATCAAATAGACAAAATAAGGCTCTTATTCCGTAAGGACAAAGAGTCTTATTTTTGTTTTTATAAGATACTGGGATTCTATCCCCGCAACATCCAGCTATATCAGCAGGCATTGTTGCACAAATCTACCTCCATCCGTTCGGAGAAAGGCCGCCCTTTAAATAATGAGCGACTGGAGTTCTTGGGTGACGCCATTCTTGACGCCATCGTGGGAGATATTGTCTACAAGCATTTTGAAGGCCGCCGCGAGGGATTCCTCACAAATACACGTTCCAAAATCGTGCAACGGGAGACACTAAATAAACTGGCGGTAGAAATCGGTTTGGACAAACTGGTAAAATATTCCACCCGTTCTTCCTCGCACAACAGCTATATGTACGGAAATGCTTTCGAAGCATTTATCGGTGCTATCTATCTGGATCAGGGGTACGAACGCTGTAAGCGGTTCATGGAAGAAAAGATATTCAAGAATTACATCGACCTCGATAAGATGTCACGCAAAGAGGTGAATTTTAAATCGAAGTTGATTGAGTGGAGCCAGAAGAGCAAAGTCGAAGTTTCATTCGAACTTATCGAACAGTTTCTTGACGAAGATTACAATCCTATGTTCCACACCGAAATACGCATCGAAGGCATATCGGCAGGGAAAGGAACCGGATATTCTAAAAAAGAGTCCCAACAAAATGCTGCTCAGGCTGCTTTAAAGAAAATAAAGAATGATGCCCCCTTCAAAGAACAGATTGAGGCAAGTAAAGCGCAAAACCATCCGCAGGAAAATACGGAGGAAGCTGAAGAAATTATTGAGAGTGCCCTGATTGAAGAGAATCAGGAAGTTACTACAGTAACCGGACATGAGGTGGGCGAATAATCATTCGCCCGTATTTCAACCAAAGCAGATTCCCATCCGTCGCCCTTGAACCACAAGGTCGTTATCTTCCGTTACCAACTTCAGCTTTCCGGCTATCTCTTCCAGAGGTGCAGAAGATATTTCATCCCCTTTTAATGTAATCATTCTACCGAATTGCTCTGTGGCTATTAGTTCTGTGGCATGTCCGCCCATGCGAGTAGACAGATTCCGGTCGAACGGCGTAGGTGAACCTCCACGTTGAATATAACCAAGCACCGTTTCACGGGTTTCTATACCCGTCTCGTACTCTATCTCCTGAGCAATGTACTCGGCAGCACGTTTCCGTCCATCCGTCTGTATCCCTTCGGCAACCACTACAATGGAATAAGGTTTCCCTTTCTTCAGGCGATTCAGAATAGTCTCACCTATATTATGTATATTATAAGGAATTTCGGGTATCAGGATCACATCTCCACCACCTGCCATACCGGAATAAAGTGCAATCCAACCTGCTTTATGTCCCATCACTTCAATCACCATCACCCGTTTGTGCGAACTGGCGGTAGAGTGCAACCGGTCGATGGCATCCGTAGCAATGCTCACAGCAGAATCAAATCCAAAAGAGAAATCTGTCCCCCAAATATCATTATCAATTGTTTTGGGTACGGATACAATATTCAGCCCCATGGCAGCCAGTTTCGCAGCAGTCTTCTGCGTACCATTACCACCGATACAGACCACGCAATCCAGTCCTAACTCTTTAACGTTCTGCTCAATAAGTGCCGGTTTATTCACATCGGACATCACACCATTCTTCTTGAAAGGCTTTTCACGGGAAGTACCCAGCATCGTTCCGCCCTGATTCAATAAACCAGACAAAGACTTATCGGTAAACGACTCCACATCTTTAGTCAGCAATCCTTGAAAGCCGCTATGAATGCCTATTACTTCCATTCCATAATGATTGATTGCAGTCTTGCATACTCCACGAATGGTGGCATTAATGCCGGGACAATCGCCCCCCGAAGTCAAAATTCCGATTCTCATAACTACCTTTTTTAGAAAACAAGTTGAAAGGTATCAGGTACAGGTAAACTTGTCTTTTTGTCTTGCCAACTGGTCAACTTGTTAACTTGTCAACTGAATACGTCCGTAAAGATAGAAAAAAAAGAGAAAAAAGATAGAGAAGCCAATAAATAAGATTATTTTTGCGCTACAAAATAGTTTTAACTAAGAGAGATGAATATCACAACATTGCTGAATAAAGTGTATTTTAGCCCCCGCCTGAAAAGAATCGACTTATATGCCAACCGTGCAGAAGAGCTGCAACACCAAGTATTGAACCGTCTGGTGCGCATGGCCGAGAATACAGAATGGGGAAAGAAATATGATTATAAAAGCATTCATACTTATGAAGACTTTAAAAACAGACTGCCCATACAGACTTACGAAGAGGTAAAGCCGTATGTGGAACGCCTGCGTGCAGGAGAACAAAACCTGCTCTGGCCATCAGAGATACGCTGGTTTGCCAAGTCTTCGGGTACTACAAACGATAAAAGCAAATTCCTGCCCGTCAGCAAAGAGGCACTGAACGACACACACTATCAAGGTGGCAAAGATGCAGTTACTCTTTATCTGGCACAGAACCCCGACAGCCGTTTCTTCTCCGGACAAGGTCTGATTTTAGGTGGAAGCCATAGTCCCAACCTCAATTCCAGACACGGACTCGTGGGCGACCTTTCCGCTATTCTGATTCAAAACATACATCCATTAGTAAACTGTGTTCGCGTTCCGAGTAAGAAGATTGCCCTCATGAGCGACTTTGAAAAGAAAATAGAAGCTATTGCCAACAGTGCCGTTTCAAAGGATGTAACCAGCCTCTCCGGTGTCCCTTCGTGGATGTTGGTGCTCATCAAGCGTATTCTTGAAAAAACCGGTAAGGAATCTCTGGAGGAAATATGGCCCAATCTGGAAGTCTTCTTCCATGGGGGCGTTGCTTTTACACCTTATCGCGAACAATACAAAGAAGTAATCCGCTCGCCCAAGATGCATTACGTAGAAACGTACAATGCTTCTGAAGGATATTTCGGGACACAGAACGATCCGAATGATCCGGCTATGCTGCTGATGATTGACTATGGTATTTTCTACGAATTTATTCCATTGGAAGATGTGGAGAAAGAGAATCCCCGCATCTATTGTCTGGAGGAAGTCGAAGTAGACAAGAATTATGCACTGGTCATTTCTACTTCTGCAGGATTGTGGCGCTATATGATTGGGGATACTGTAAAATTCACACAGAAAGACCCATATAAGTTCGTTATCACCGGACGTACCAAGCATTTCATCAATGCCTTCGGTGAAGAATTAATTGTGGATAATGCAGAAAGAGGGTTAGCTAAAGCTTGTGAAGCGACCGGAGCATTGATTTCTGATTATTCGGCTGCTCCTGTATTTATGGATGCTAAAGCCAAATGCCGCCATCAATGGTTGATTGAGTTTGCTCAGATGCCGGATAGCGTGGAGAATTTTGCCAAGATACTGGATGATACATTGAAAGAAGTCAACTCCGATTACGAAGCTAAACGACAAAAGAACATTGCCCTGCAACCCCTGGAAGTTATTATTGCCCGTAAAGACTTGTTTCATGATTGGTTGGCGCAAAAAGGAAAGTTGGGCGGACAACATAAAGTACCGCGCCTCAGCAATACAAGGGTATATATCGAGGAGATGTTAGAACTAAACAAATAAAATTATAAAGTAATACTATAATAGGAAAGGCTGTACTGATAAGAATTAGTACGGCCTTTCCTATTAATTGTTTCATGCCTTGAAACAAACAGTTTCATTACGGGAAACAAGTAGTTTCACGCCGAGAAACAAACAGTTTCAAGTAATGAAACATTTTGTTTCAGCAGGGGAAACAGACAGTCATCCCAGGCAATCAGAAATTATAAGCCAATCCAACGCCCAGTATCTCTTTGAATTGTACCTTTGGACCTCTTTCAATGCCCTCATCAGTAAAGGTTTTCACATCATTGTCATACTTCAAAGTCATATTCAGAGTTGCCGAAAGTACTTTATTGATCTTCATACTGATAAGTACATCCCAGTTTACATCTACATTGCCAAAGTCTTTATTATAAGGAGTAAAGAAGTCAGCCGTAGTAATCAGGTTTACATTCTCCATGACAGGCAATTCTGCACGAGCTTTCAGGAAAGCACCGGCTTCAATCTTAAAATGATCACCCGGATCAACTCCAAAGGAACCTAAATCAGAGAGATAATCATCGCACACAAAGGTCATCTTGGTAGAAGCCGGTGAAAGGAAAATAGAATAGTTACTCTTCGGTCTATACTCCATACCTAAAGCGAAATTGGAATAAGCAGGAGCAAAGAAATTGGATATATAGTGACTCTTGTCCGGATAATTATAACCTTTGGCAAACTGAGTATTCAGGTCAGCCATAAGCGTATAGTACCAAACTTTGGTAGCTGCATATCCCAACTGGGTAGATAATCCAATTTTATCGGTACTCTTTCTCATCCCCTGAGATTTGGTCTTCGACAAACCATAATCCAGCACCAGATTCGTTACCCACAGCCAGTCTCCACTCTTATGCGTCAGCGAACCATTCAGGTAGGCATTCCCGGCTACAGAGTTCTCACCACCAGCCGACCAGTTTGTCATAGCAGTTTGCGACATATTCACACCTGTCACACCTTTCAGTACCCATGCTCCTTCTTTGTATCCTTTATCGTCCGTTTGGGCAGAGACGATCGTTGCCAAGACGGCAAATAATATCATCAAATATATACGTTTCATACTGTTGTTCGTTTTAATTGTTTCGTAAAAAATAGACGTCTTTCTATTTCAAACAACGTAAACTATTTTTTGTTCAGGAACAAATTAAAGAATGACGGTATGAAGATTATATGATGATCCCTCCTCCCAACAGTATACCAGCCTCATCATAAAAAACAGCAGCTTGCCCGGAAGCTATAGACTCCAACGGTTCATGCAGTTGCACATGAAGAAGGTTTTCTTCTGTAATGCTGACTGTGCAATGATTGGCTTGCTTACGGTAGCGAATCCTGACGATAACGTTTTTGGAGTTTATTAAGCGTGAAGCATCCACGATGTTCCAATCCTTCAGCAACATTTCTTCTTTATAAAGGGAAGCAAGGGGAGCAAGTATTACCTCATTCGATGCTTTACGTATCTCTTTCACGAAGACAGCCCGGTTCATATGGATACCCAACCCTCGACGCTGACCGATTGTGTAGAAAGGATATCCTTCATGCCATCCTAAAATAGCACCGCCTTCATCGAGAAATCTGCCTTTTCCCGGCAAAAGCTCCTGCGGAACTTCACGTTGTAGAAAAGAGCGGTAATCCATGGGACAAAAGCAAACGCCAAGACTATCCTTCTTTGTTGCCGCTCGTTCAAAGCCGCGTGCGGCAGCATAGGTACGGACTTTATCTTTAGTCCAATCCCCCATTGGAAGAATCATACGTTCCAGAATATCCTGTTTAAGCCCCCAAAGAAAGAAAGTCTGATCCTTATCCCGGTCGGCTGCCGGTGCTATAAAGTAATGATTTCCTTGAAGAACTTTACGGACATAATGCCCAGTTGAAATCCAATAAATACCCATTTCATCGGCTATCTTCGCCAACAAGGGCCATTTCAGTTCATTATTACAAACAGTACAAGGAACAGGAGTACGGGCAGAAAGGTATTCATCTATAAAATAGCTTATAATACGTTCACTGAATAGCTCGCGGGCATCATAGATAATATGTGAGATATTCAGACGGGAAGCAAGAGTACGAGCATCATCCAGAGACTCCTCAAAGCCTTCCGAATCATAAAAACGAAACGTCACACCGGTAACTTCATAACCGGATTCCTGCAAAAACATGGCGGCAACGGAGCTATCCGTCCCCCCACTCATACCCAGTAATACACGTTTCTTTGATTTCATGGGTGCAAAAATAACAAAGGAAAAAGAAAATCACTACATTTGCTATCTTTAAAAAGACAACAACGCTAATGAACTACTACATCTGTGATCATATCACCTGGAAGAAATCCCTTTCACTACTAAAAAATGACATGGACGGGCAACGTGTCTACTCCAACCTTTGGCAAATGACACGAGACGTACTGATGCTTTCACTCAGCCTTAGCGCCATGGCAAGTCTCATTATATTAGTATTCGGATTAATCAAATTCATAGCTGACATCCTGTCCGGAACTACAGAACAGACAGCGACCCTGTTCGATGTAATCATCTTCTCAATGGCTTGTCCGGCAATATTTGTCGTTCCCCTCACTTGGGGATTAGCTTATTTCGGATGGTATAAAAATCTCCGAAAGATCAATTCCCTTTTACAACAATTCATAGCCTCCCTTCCCGAAACAGAAGATGTAAAACGTACTTCCCCGGTATCTTATACCTTACGCTACCATAAAAAAGAGTTTCATGCCATATTCGAAGAGAAAGAAAAGACTACAACTGTGGCAGTAGCAAAAGGCGATCTCATACTCCTATTACCTTATCAGGACACACAACAACGGACTACAGATGAACTATTTAAAGAAATAAAAGGCTTCCTTGAAGGAAAGCTATTCGCCTCCTTTGCTATGGGTCCGAAATATATGCTATTCGCATTCAATAGCCGCCCTATCCCCTCTCAGACGGAAGTTAAGCAAGCCGCAGAGACACTGCTCTACCTGACGGAACGTTTCCAACTGCAAGACCCCGTTCCTAAAGAAGAATAAATTCATCCAATAGCCGCTTCCCTCTTAGCTGTCAGTAAGAAAAAAGAATGAAAGAACTTATTATCTTATGAATTTGTTGTAACTTTGTGCTTTTAAAAAAACTAAAAATCAAACGTTATGGAACATCAACTGACAATTTACAACACCTTAGATAGGAAAAAGGAGCTATTCGTGCCATTGCACGCTCCACATGTAGGTATGTATGTCTGCGGTCCTACCGTTTACGGTGACGCGCATTTGGGACATGCACGTCCTGCCATTACTTTCGATTTGCTTTTCCGCTACCTTACCCATCTGGGATATAAGGTACGCTATGTACGCAACATTACCGATGTAGGCCATCTGGAGCATGATGCTGACGACGGAGAAGATAAAATAGCCAAGAAAGCACGACTGGAGCAACTGGAGCCGATGGAAGTAGCGCAATACTACATCAACCGCTACCATAAGGCTATGGAAGCGTTAAACGTACTTTCTCCCAGCATTGAGCCGCATGCTTCAGGACATATCATCGAGCAAATAGAATTGGTGAAAGAGATTCTGAAGAATGGATATGCATACGTCAGCGAAGGTTCCGTTTACTTCGACGTAGAGAAATACAATAAGAATTACCATTACGGAAAACTCTCCGGTCGCAATCTGGATGACGTACTGAACACCACCCGCGAACTGGACGGACAAACCGAAAAGCATAACCCCGCCGACTTCGCCTTGTGGAAATGTGCCCAACCGGAGCATATCATGCGTTGGCCTTCTCCGTGGAGCGACGGTTTCCCGGGATGGCATGCCGAATGTACAGCCATGGGTAAGAAATACCTCGGTGAGCATTTCGACATTCACGGCGGTGGTATGGACTTGATTTTCCCTCATCATGAATGTGAGATTGCACAATCGGTAGCATCACAGGGCAATGATATGGTACACTACTGGATGCACAACAATATGATTACCATCAACGGACAGAAGATGGGTAAATCATATGGTAACTTCATCAATCTGGATGAGTTCTTCAACGGTACACACAAGTTGCTGACACAGGCTTACAGCCCGATGACCATCCGCTTCTTCATTCTGCAAGCTCACTACCGCAGTACGGTAGACTTCAGCAACGAAGCTCTGCAAGCTGCAGAAAAGGGATTGGGTCGAATGATGGATGCCGTAAACGGACTGGAAAAGATCACCCCGTCTGCTACATCCAGTGTAGATGTAAAAGCTGTGCGTGAGAAGTGTTATGAAGCCATGAATGATGACCTAAATACTCCGATAGTCATTGCTCACCTCTTCGATGGAGCCAGAATGATTAACAATATCATTGCAGGTAATGATACCATTACTGCCGAAGACTTGAAAGACTTGAAAGAGACATTCCATCTCTTCTGTTTCGATATTTTGGGATTGAAAGAAGAAAGCAATTCCAATGAAGAGCGTGAAGTTGCTTTCGGTAAAGTAGTAGATATGTTACTGGAAGAGCGCATGAAGGCCAAAGCCAATAAGGACTGGGCTACCAGTGATAAGATCCGCAATGAACTTACAGCACTCGGCTTTGAAATTAAAGACGGTAAAGATAGTTCTGAGTGGAAACTGAATAAGTAAATTCCACTGTAACTGTAAAAAAGCTGCCTCCCTCTGATTTCTGTAGAATCAAGGGAGGCAGTTCCATTTAAAAAAGAGAGTTTTAGTAAGGTATCATGTCGGAAAGAATACGCTCCTTATACCAGGGATCGTCTATTGCTTTCAACTCCTTGCCCATCTCACGGCAAAGCTCTGCAACGATCTCTTTATTTTCTTCCAACGGAAGATTATTCATCTGATAAGGGTCCTTTTCATCATCAAACAACAGGCTTTTCTTCAACTTATGGTCTTTCTTATCAATATAGAAAGCCAAAGTATAACGTGCTGTCTTATATCCTCTTGAAGAAGGGAAGTAAGTTTGTACCTTACCATCCGCATCTTTGTCTCCATCCAAATTCTGGATATACAAAGCACCACCGGGACGTTCAATTTCCGCCTTTTCATCGAAGAAAAGTGGTGCCCAGTTACGTCCTTGCACATTGGCCGGAATGGAATCAGCCAAACCACACAACCCCAGGACAGTCGGCATGATATCCGGTGCAGACATCAGAAGATTATCTACACGCGGCTGTATATGACCGGGATAACGTACCAGGAACGGTATGTTCATAGATTCGGAATAAGGAGAGTTCTTCGGATCATCCGTAAACTGGCTACACATGGTTTCACCATGATCGGAAGCAAAGATTACAATCGTATTCTTATCCAGTCCCTGTTCTTTCAGTGTTTCCAGTATTTGACCAAAAGCACGGTCTACACCGGTAACAGAAGCAAAGTAATAACGAACGCTCTCTGCCTTCTCACGTTTCTTGTCTGCATTGGGACGGATCAGAAGACTATCCAAAGGTTGATCTTTGTACAGGTTAAAATCCTCTTCCATACAGTCGTCCAATGAACGGTACGGGCTGTGAGGCGGATTCATACCTACCATTATAAAGAATGGTTTCTTCGGATCGCGCACATTCCCCTCGTTCTTCAGATAAGAAACTACCATCTTGGACTCGTGCAACGGTGACCATTCTTTCGGATCGTGACGATTTCCATCCGTATCCCAGTAACGGGGATTCTTATGTTCATCGAAAGTACCATAAGAGTACCAATAATTGAAGCCGTGACGCCGTTCTTTCGGTGTATAAGCATCCCAAGCCGGAACACGGTCTTCTACGTAATGGCCGGGGCGTTGCGGATCATTCGGTGTAGGAAAATCAGCATGCAACTTACCAAAGTAAGCACAGTCATACCCGGACTTATTGAACACATCGCTTATGCAATCCACATCAGTACGCAGGGAACTGATAGGGCGATTTGAATTACAATTTAAAGGAATCCCACTCTTATTGGGATACATACCCGTCAGCAACATACCACGGTGAGGACTACTCAACGGACAGTTACTCTGGGCGGAACTCAACACCAGTGCTTCACGGGCAAAGCCATTCAGGTTAGGTGTATGCACCGGGTCATTGCGGAAGTTTACCTTATCACGGAACCCGTCTTGTCCCCAAAACTCCATTGCCTGATTGCGGTACTGGTCGGGGAAGACATAAATAACATTTGGAAGTTGCGCCTGCTCTTCTTGCTGGGTTTTGCAGCCTTGCAAGGCAAACAGGCCCAAGCCTCCCAAAAACAAACTAAACCGATTGATTATCATTTTTCTAAGTCTCTTTTACGCATGATTCCTTCCAGGAAATAATAGTCTGCATAGTTCAATGGAACATCAATTTCAGCACCATGAGGAATACTACCTACAGAGTGCATCAGGATGAAGTTGCCATTAGTACCCACTTCGGCACGGTAAGCTGGAGAACCAAGGCTTTCCATGATTTTATCTGCGGTTTCCTTATAGTTCTTGCCGGGAATGTATGTACTCAGTTCATACAAAGCAGATGCCGTACAAGCTGCTGCAGAAGCATCACGTGGTTCATTCGGAATATTAGGAGCATTGAAATCCCAATAAGGAACAAGGTCTTCCGGCAAGTTCGGATTATTGAAGATAAAGTTATAAATCTTCTCAGCCATATCCAGATACTTCTGATCGTGAGTATAGCGGTAACACATGGTATATCCGTAGATGGCCCAAGCTTGTCCGCGCGCCCAGGCTGACTCATCAGCATAGCCTTGCGCAGTTTGTCTCTTACGTACCTCACCGGTTACAGGATCATAGTCCACTACATGATAACAACTATTATCATCACGGAAGTGATTCTTCATGGTTGTATCAGCATGTTTCACAGCAATGTTATAGTAAGTAGAATCTCCTGAAAGTTTAGAAGCTTCGAATAACAGTTCCAGATTCATCATATTATCTATGATAACCGGACATTTCCAACCACGCTGTGCCTGCCAGCCTTTATCTGCATCCCAGGATTGAAGTACTCCTGCTGCCGGACGGAAACGGGTGGAAAGAGATTTTGCAGTCTGGATTATTACAGGCTTATATTCCTCTTTATTAGCAAAACGGTATCCGTTCAGGTAACTGCTACCAACCATAAAACCTACATCATGATGCCAAGTCAAGTATTGTACAGAGTCTAATGCTTCAGTATACTTTTCAGCCAACGGCAACCATTTCTTGTCACCCGTCAGTTCATAGGTATACCAGATATTACCGGGAAAGAAACCGGAACACCAGTCATCAATGGGTACATACACAATGCTACCGTCTTTGTTAATGGTTCTTGGATTCAGAATTTTTCCTGATTTCTCAATAATGTCGGTCTGAATGGTCTCCTGTGCCACCGCATTATCAATATTCTCTTGGATAAAGTTGCTTTCGGCCTGCTTCTGACCTGTGCAACCCGCCAGAACAAGGAGAGATACTCCCAATGTCGTGAGGATTGTTTTCATAATAATGATTTGTTTATTAAAGTTTCGTATTCTTTCGTCAGCAAATGTAGCGCAGGTTTACAGAAAAGACCCCCCTAAATTATACAGGAAAAGGGCAAAATTGTTACATTTGCACATAAATCATACAGATTGAACTTTTTAATCATATTAAAAACATGACTCCACAAGAATTTTTCAAAAAAGATCTCTTTGCAGAACAAACCGGTGTAGAATTGCTGGAAGTGCGCGAAGGATATAGTAAAGCACGCCTTGTTATCACAGAAAATCACCTCAATGCAGGACATCGTACACAAGGAGGCGCTATTTTCACCCTTGCCGACCTGGCATTGGCTGCCGCAGCCAATTCGCATGGCTCATTGGCATTCTCCCTTTCTTCCAATATTACCTTTTTGCGTGCCAGTGGTCCGGGCGATACGTTGTATGCCGAAGCACGCGAACGATACATCGGACGTACTACCGGATATTATCAGATAGACATCACCAACCAAGATGAAAAGCTGATTGCTACGTTTGAATCCAGCGTATTCCGAAAAGGCGATCCGTTACCGTTTTATTAGTGATTAGGGGTTAGTGATTAGTGATTAGCACCGTGCGGATAGCGCAGCCTACTAATCACTAACCCCTAATCACTACCCCCTCATTTCTTTCTTATAGCCGAAGTCATCGGATAACGATTCCCCTGTACACTCTTAAAGAACGCCTTTGCCGAACCGAAGTTGAGATACATATCCAGGCGGACTGGAAGATGGTTCTTGTCATCTGAGATATAGAAAGTAATCACCTCTTTTTCTTTTCCTTTCTTATATTCTACAAAAGAGAATACAAGGCAACGGTAAATCGTATCATTATTGGCTTTCACTTCCTCTTTTCCACGATAAATCAGCGTTTGCTCTTCTACTTTGCGTCCGGTAGCCATAGGAAACAGGATGCGGTCGCCTACTTTATAATCTGCCGGATCGTAAGAACGCGCCTGCGCCAGTATACTCAGCATATCGAAGATACAACGGCTGTCACTATATTCCATCTCTTGCGGATCGCGAACCGGATTGTGCCAGATACGCCTCTGTTTTACGTTGGATACACCATCCTTATAAGAAAACCATGCCTCATCTACCGTATAGCGGTCACCCTCTTCGGCTGCCTTACGGAAATAAAGCGGTTCCAGTTTCTCACTGACATAGCATGTCAGCGTATCACGCATCTTAAAAAAGAAGTCCGTCTTTTTACTACCTACCGAAAGCAAGTTGAAACGGTAGGCTGGTTTCGACTGATAAGTTGTGGAGAAAGTTGTCAGGCTTGCCAGCCCTACCTTCTTCCAAATAAACTTCCAGTTAAAATATAAATCATACATCACATGCTCACCGGATTGAAAAGCGGTATTTTCTGCCGTACATTGTGCTTTGGCAGGTGTAGCAATAGTAAGTAACAGGGCTCCCAATAGGCAGAATACCCATCCGCGTTTACCGGCGATTGCCGGAGTTGCGGTTATTCTGGTTTTTGTTTTTCTTGTCTTCATCTGGTTTTTGTTTTTTGAGTTCTCCCGGTTTCTGTTTATCCAGTGGCCTATCATGTATATTCCAGCTCTGTGTCAGGTCAAAATTAGCTTTCAGCTCTAACACCTGATAGTAATAATACACTTCTTCCGGTTGCCGTTTATCTTCATATTTTCCGGTGTCCCATACACCGTTTCCATTCCTGTCATTAATGAGGCGTGCACTATATTTACCTGGATTCAGGAAGTAAAAATCCGCCCTGCCATTGACGACTGGTACTGTACGCACTACCTTGTCCTGTGCATCCAGCAAATCAACAAATGCCAGTGAGTCCGCCCCGCTCACATCAAAGAATATCTGTCCATATTCTTCAGGCTTCTTCACCTTGAATTCTTTCTTTACCTTATCGGTGAAAAGGCCGTATATTCCTTGGAAAGCCGTAGAATCCACCTCAAAGGTATAACTTTCACCGGGTTCCCAATCCGCATATACATTGTAACGCATCAGGTTCAATGAGTCCGGAATAAAGTCGAAAGGAACATCGCGCCACAAGCTGTCTATCTTCTGTTTCAGATGAATTGTGCTATCAGCAACACTTGCCAGCGGTTCAGTGAACGTAAGGGAAATATAATCATAAATATCCATCGTACCCGGCGCATATACATCGACGGGCAAGAATACCGTCGGCTCTACATACTCCTTGCCTTCCTTTTCGGCTTTCTTTTTGGCCTTTTCAAGCTCTTTCTCTTTCTTCTCGCGCTCTTTCTCCAGTTCTTTCTCGGACTTGGGTCTGAGCTTTGACACAAGTTTCAGCGTATCCGTACGGGGAACCAGCTGATTGAGCGTATCTGTATAAAGATAGGTAAGGCTCATCTTCAGGGTATCAATCTGATAGACCAAGGAATCCCTTATCCAGTATTGCAGCGTATCGATGCGTCCGGTAGGTTTCTCCACAATAAAAGCATCGGTTTCATCGAAATTCAGTCCCTTCAACAATGGTAAGCTGTCTGCCGGAACCGAGAAATAGAAGGAGAACTTCCGGGGTTCAGGTCGCTCACTCTTAATAAGACGTTGCGATAAAGTAAGTTCCTTGAAACAACGCAATATAACATCATCCGGAGAATAATGGGTATACATCTTCTCCATAATCGTATCTATCGTCAGAGAGTCTTTCCAAAGTGTATCAAAGCGCATCCGCTGATCCATAGAAGGAATAATCAGGGAGTCTTCGAAAGCAATCACCTCGGTGGGCTGACTATAATAGAAATTCTGGTCGGCATCCTGCAATCCATAGATACGGTATTCACCCGGAGCGACCCCCCGAATCGTAAAGCGTCCGCGGCTATCGGTACGACCTACACGTTCGAAAGGCAACGTTGTAAAGGCCGAATCCGCCAGATTGGAATGCATGCCTACCAGCATACCTTTCACCGGTTCCAGATTGAATGCATTCAATACGGTACCGGATACCGCCATCGAGTCAATTACAGAACCGGTAGAGAAAGTAAATCCGAAATCGGGCAACGGATTACCTTCATTGTTGTCCTGAATAGCATCCGCAAAATCTATCGAATAAGTCATATTCGGCTTAAGGCTATCTTTCAAGGTGATCACCACCTTTTTCCCATTGGATTTTATCTCCGGCTGCTGCACCTGAGGAGGAGAAATCACGATCTTCTCACCCGGCTTATCAAGCTTGATGAATTCATCGAATTCAATCGTTATTTTCTTTCGATTATTATTGAGTGCACCCGGCACAGGCGTACTACCAACGAAGTGGGGGGGAGTTTCATCAATAGCACCACCCTCCGGACGACCGATGCTGGCGCAGGAATAAAACACGGCAGCAACGATGGCAACACCTGCCAAACGATTGAAAAGAGATTTCATATTTGAATATTTGTTACGTAACATGCTGCAAAAATAAAGGTTATCCCTTAATAAGCAGTATGCTTTACAGTATTTTATCAAAAAAGAGCATGAAGATAGTTAAAACATATGAGATAGAGGAAAGGTTCTAAAGTATAAGAGTCTTAACAATAACTTCGATGAAACTAAACACCCGGGGGGATTACATCTCAAGTCTGTTTATTGTTCCACTTCTAAAACCATAAAGTTTTATATTTGGAAGATTAAGACTCAGCAATCAAGTATAAGCAGTGGAGTAAAGCACTTTATACAGCCAGAAAAGTGCCCTATATATAATATATGTATGAAACATAGTTAAAAATAGACGCAAATAGAACTAATCTGTTCAAAAATAGATAATTTTGCAGCCGGAAAACCCGAAGAGTGCTTTTAGTTTTCCCCCTTTGTCCTCCGCATAATCCAACTATGACAAGACATGAAAAGCCTGTATTCAACAAGATGAAAAAATAAACCAAAAGACAGAGAATAATTACAAGTATGAAGAGTAGATTGATTTTATTGGCATGTTGCCTGTCACTGTTCAGTTGCGGACAAAGTGACAAAACTACGGGTAAAGCACCCGAATTTGCAGTGATTACAGTGGAAACAACCACTGCCAACTTAACGAACAGCTATCCGGCTACAATCAGAGGTAAACAAGATGTCGAAATCCGCCCTATGGTAAGCGGTTTCATCACCAAATTACATGTAGACGAAGGTTCAGTAGTACGCAAAGGACAAGTGCTGTTCAGCATCGATCCCGTACAGTATCAGGCTGCCGTGAATTCAGCTAAAGCTGCTGTTGAAACAGCCAAAGCTGCAGTAAACACGCAGGAACTTACCGTGAACAACAAGCGCGAATTAAACAAGAAGAACATCATCAGCAACTATGACTTGCAGATGGCTGAGAATCAGCTGGCACAAACAAAAGCACAATTGGCACAAGCTGAAGCACAATTAGTAAACGCCAAAAACAATCTGTCGTATACTAGTGTAACCAGCCCCAGCGATGGCGTAGTAGGTAGCATCCCCTACCGTGTAGGTAGTCTGGTGAGCCCTTCCGTAGCTACTCCGCTGACTACCGTTGCCGATATATCCGAAATGTATGCTTACTTCTCCATGACTGAAAGACAATTACTTTCACAGATACGCGAAGGTGGCAGCACCAAGGAAATTCTGGAGAAGATGCCGGACGTACAGTTGCAGCTCATCGACGGAACCATGTATGCTGACAGCGGACGTGTGGAAACGATCAGTGGTGTAATCGAACAGAAAACCGGTTCTGTAACCATGCGTGCCCTTTTCCCCAACAAGCGTAATGTTCTGCGCAGCGGAAGTACAGGTAATGTAGTATTCCCCAACCCGATGACAAACGTTATCATGATACCGCAATCTGCCACTACAGAAATACAGGATAAGAAGTTCGTATTTGTAGTGCTGCCCGACAACACCCTGAAGAATACGGAAATTCAGGTGTTCAAGCTAAACGACGGTAAGTATTACTACGTGACCGAAGGCCTGAAAGCCGGTGATAAAGTAGTAATGGAAGGTGTACAGAACCTGAGAGACGGAGCATCTATCACTCCCATCACTCCTGCTGAAAAAGAAGCTGAATATCAGAAAGCACTGAAAGACCAGAAAGAAGGTAATATCCAAACTGCGTTCAATTAACGTTTAACGGTTAGTGATCAGTGATAAGCGGCTGCGCCATTATACCGCAGGTACTTATCACTAATCACTAACCCCTAATCACTAAATAACATGAAATTAGATAGATTTATTAATCGTCCGGTACTATCTACGGTAATCTCCGTACTGATAGTAATCCTGGGTCTTATTGGTCTGGCAACCTTGCCTATCACCCAATACCCGGACATTGCACCGCCAACCGTATCGGTGCGCGCCACCTACACGGGTGCCAATGCCCAAACGGTGTTGAACTCCGTCATTGCACCGCTGGAAGACCAGATCAACGGTGTGGAGAACATGATGTACATGACTTCCAATGCCACCAACAGTGGTTCTGCCGATATTTCCGTTTACTTCAAGCAGGGCACCAACCCGGATATGGCTGCCGTAAACGTACAGAACCGTGTATCTATGGCACAAGGTCTGCTGCCCGCCGAAGTAACCAAGGTAGGTGTGACGACACAAAAGAGACAGACTTCCATGTTGATGGTATTCTCTATTTATGATGAGACGGACCAATACAACATCGAGTTCCTGGAAAACTATGCCAACATCAACCTTATTCCTGAAGTAAAACGTGTTGCCGGTGTAGGTGATGCGATGGTATTGGGTACTGACTACTCCATGCGTATCTGGCTGAAGCCTGACGTGATGGCCCAGTATAAACTGATACCTAATGACGTAGCAGCAGCTTTGGCAGAACAGAATATCGAGGCTGCCCCCGGACAGTTTGGTGAACGTGGTAACCAGACATTCCAATATACAATACGATATAAAGGACGTCTGCAACAGTCGGAAGAGTTTGAGAACATCGTTATCAAAGCAATGGAAAACGGAGAGGTACTCCGTCTGAAGGATATCGCTGAAATCGAGCTGGGACGTCTGACCTATAGTTTCAATAATACCGTAAACGGTCACAAAGCTGTCAGCTGTATCGTGTTCCAGATGGCCGGAAGTAATGCTACACAAACCATCAGCGACTTGGAAGCATTGTTGAATGACTATTCCGATAAACTGCCTTCGGGCTTGCATATCAATATCGCACAGAGTGCCAACGACTTCTTGTTCGCCTCTATCCATGAGGTAATCAAGACATTGATTGAGGCCTTTATCCTTGTGTTCATCGTGGTATATGTCTTCTTGCAGGATTTCCGTTCTACACTGATTCCCGCCATCGCTATTCCGGTAGCATTGATTGCAACGTTCTTCGTACTGAAACTAATCGGCTTCAGTATCAACTTGCTGACCCTTTCGGCCATGGTGCTTGCCATTGCGATAGTGGTCGACGACGCCATCGTCGTCGTCGAAGGTGTCCATGCGAAGTTGGACCAGGGGTATAAATCTGCCCGTGCCGCTTCCATCGACGCCATGAGTGAATTGGGTGGTGCCATCGTTTCTATTACGCTGGTCATGATGTCTGTATTCATCCCTGTAAGTTTCATGGGTGGTACGGCAGGTATATTCTACCGGCAGTTCGGTCTGACGATGGCTATCGCTATCGGTTTCTCCGCATTGAACGCTTTGACGTTGAGCCCGGCATTGTGTGCCATCTTCCTGAAACCGCACGAAGAACATGGCGAAAAGAAATCGACCTTCATCAGCCGCTTCCATACAGGCTTCAATGTGGCTTACGACAAGCTGCTGAAGAAATACAAGAAGAATGTATTGTTCTTCATCCAGAAGAAATGGTTGAGTTTTGGTCTTGTAGCCGGTTCCATCGTATTACTGATTTTCTTCATGAAGATCACTCCGACGGGTATGGTGCCTAACGAAGATACAGGTACCATCATGGGTGTAGTAACTCTGCCTCCGGGTACTTCACAGGAACGCGCACAAGAGGTGCTGCACCGCGTGGACAGCCTTGTAGCTGCCGAGCCTGCCGTTGCATCCCGTACAGTGATTTCGGGTTATAGCTTCATCGGCGGACAGGGACCTTCTTACGGCTCTATCATCATCAAGCTGAAAAACTGGGACGAACGTTCCACAATGCAGAATTCAAACATCGTATACATCACGCTCTTTATGCGTGCACAAAAGATTATCAAGGAAGCGCAGGTACTGTTCTTCGCTCCTCCTATGATTTCGGGTTACTCTGCATCCAGTGACATCGAATTGAACATGCAGGATAAGACCGGTGGTGACCTGAACCACTTCTTCGATGTAGTGAAATCTTATAATGCGGCATTGGAAGCACGCCCGGAAATCAACTCGGCAAAGACGACTTTCAATCCGAGCTTCCCGCAATATATGCTGGACATCGACGCTGCCGCCTGTAAGAAGGCAGGTATCAGTCCGAGTGACATCCTCAGCACTATGCAGGGATATTTCGGCGGTCTGTATGCCTCTAACTTCAACAGTTTCGGTAAGATGTACCGTGTAATGGTTCAGGCAGAACCCGAAGCCACCAAGAATCTGGAATCATTATCCAGCATCAAGGTGCGCAACGGTGATGAAATGGCCCCGATCACTCAGTTCGTTTCCATCAAGAAGGTATACGGCCCCGACATTATCAGCCGTTTCAACCTGTATACTTCTATGAAGGTGATGGTTGCTCCTGCTTCCGGTTATACTTCCGGTCAGGCACTGGCGGCTATCTCTGAGGTTGCCAAAGAGAACCTGCCTGCCGGTTTCGCTTACGAATTGGGAGGTATGGCACGTGAAGAGGCTGAAACCAGTGGTAGTACCACGGGATTGATTTTCGTTCTCTGCTTCGTATTCGTTTACCTGTTGCTGAGTGCACAGTATGAAAGTTACATCCTGCCGCTTGCCGTACTGTTGTCTATTCCGTTCGGTCTGTTGGGTAGCTTCCTGTTCGTCAACGGTATGAGTGCCATCGGTAATATCTCTATTCTGAAGATGATAATGGGGTCTATGTCTAACGACATTTATATGCAGATTGCATTGATCATGTTGATGGGTCTGTTGGCTAAGAATGCCATCTTGATTATTGAGTTTGCCCTCGACCGTCGTAAGATGGGTATGAGTATAACATGGGCAGCCGTACTGGGTGCCGCAGCCCGTCTGCGTCCTATCTTGATGACATCACTGGCCATGATCGTCGGTTTGATTCCGTTGATGATGGCATCCGGTGCAGGTGCTAATGGTAACCGTACGCTGGGTACCTCTGCCATCGGTGGTATGTTAATCGGTATGATTCTGCAGATATTTATTGTACCGGCCCTGTTCGTTGCATTCCAATATCTGCAAGAGAAGATTAAACCGATGGAATGGACTGATGTGGATAATTCTGATGCAGAACCTGAAATTGAGCAATACACTAAATAAGTATTAGGTATAAATACTTTTATCATTATGAAGAAACAAATTATAACTTTGATGTGTGCAACTACTCTTTTAAGTAGTTGCCACATCTACAAATCATACGACAGACCCGAAGATATTACGGCTGCCGGGCTGTATCGCGACACGACAATCGTGAACGATACACTGGCTGCGGATACTGCAAACTTCGGCAACCTGCCTTGGAGGGAAGTGTTTACCGACCCTCAGTTGCAAGCACTCATCGAACAAGCACTTGCTAATAATCCTGATTTACGCAGCGCCGCTCTGAACGTGAAGAAGGCAGAAGCTGCACTTATGTCTGCACGCCTGGCTTATGCTCCCACGCTTGCACTGTCTCCGCAAGGAACCGTAAGCAGCTGGGATAAGGGAAAAGCAACACAAACTTATTCGCTTCCTGTCACAGCAAGCTGGCAGATTGATCTGTTCGGCCAGATACTGAACCCGAAACGTGGCGCACAGGTATCTCTGAAACAGACACAGTTCTATGAACAAGCCGTGCAAACTCAGGTAATCGCCAATGTGGCCAATATGTACTACACATTATTGATGCTCGACCGCCAGTTGCAGATTACAGAATCCACAGCCGATATCCTGAAAAAGAATGTGGAAACTGTAGAGGCTATGAAGGATGCGGGTATATACAATACTACTTCTGCCGGAGTAGAACAAACCCGTGCAGCTTACGCACAGGTATTGGCATCTCTGCCCAGCATGCGTCAAAGCATTCGCGAAACAGAAAACGCTCTTTGCCTGATGCTGAATCAGCCGGCACAGGAAATAGAACGTGGTGTACTGGAAGGCCAACAATTACCAACAGAATTCTCTGCCGGCATTCCTTTGCAACTGTTGTCCAACCGTCCTGATGTAAAGGCTGCCGAGATGTCTCTTGCCGCAAGTTATTACAATACCAACAGCGCACGTGCAGCTTTCTATCCGCAGATTACGTTGAGCGGTTCGGCAGGATGGACCAACAGTGCAGGTTCTGCAATTGTAAATCCGAGCAAGCTACTGGCTTCTGCTATAGGATCGTTGACACAACCGTTGTTCTATCGCGGTGCTAATATCGCCCGTCTGAAACAGGCCAAAGCACAGGAAGAACAATCCAAAATCCAGTTCCAGACCACTTTGCTGAAAGCTGGAAATGAAGTGAGCAATGCCTTGTATCAATACCAAATGACCTCCGAAAAGGCCATTTCTCGCGAGATTCAGGTAAATTCTGCCCGCAAAGCTGCGGAAGATACAAAAGAATTGTTTAACTTAGGCACGTCAACGTATCTGGAAGTTCTGTCTGCTGAGCAATCTTACCTCAGTGCACAAACCTCCGAGGTATCCGACACTTTCGACCGCATGCAAGCTGTTATCAGCCTGTACCAGGCGCTCGGAGGAGGCAGAAAGTAATAACTAAAAACTAATTACTATGATAAGTCCATTAGCATTTGTAGATCCTGCCGCAAAGCTCGGCAAGAATGTAACGGTTCAGCCTTTTGCATATATCGAAGGCGATGTAGAGATTGGAGATGACTGTATTATCATGTCCGGTGCACGTATCCTCGACGGCACACGCTTGGGGCAAAAGAACAAAGTGCATCATGGCGCCGTACTCGGTACCGTTCCGCAGGATTTCCATTATACGGGCGAGAAGAGTCTGCTGATCATCGGCGACCAGAACGACATTCGCGAAAATGTAGTTGTGAGCCGTGCTACACATGAAGGAGATGCTACACGTATCGGAAATGAAAATTTCCTGATGGATGGTGTACACCTTTGTCATGACGTGCAAGTAGGTAACCACTGCGTACTGGGACTTAAGACTATCGTAGCCGGTGATTGTCGTATCAGTGACTGCACCATTCTGAGTAGTAACGTCATTTTGCAACAACAATGCCACATCGGAAGCTGGGTATTGATCCAGTCAGGATGCCGCATAGCAAAAGACGTTCCACCGTATGTTATCATGAATGGTAACCCGGCAGGTTATCATGGTATTAATGCTGTTGTACTGCAACATAAGCATCAGGTTTCCGAACGCATTCTACGCCATATCGTAAATGCTTACCGTCTGATTTACCAAGGTAACTTCAGCATACACGATGCTTTGCAAAAGATTGAAGACCAGGTGCCGATGAGTGACGAGATACACAATATCATCAACTTTGTGCGAGAGTCTAAAGGCATTGTAAAATAAAGGAATACTCCTTATTCAGAAGGCGGTCGGGTTTACTCGTCCGCCTTTTTTGTTATCTTTGCACCACCTTACCCATTCAATTATGAGAAAAAAGAAGAAGAAACAAACGAATAGCAAGAAACAAGTGGTGCTCCTGATTATCCTGATCATATGTGGCATTGCTACCGCTTATCAGACAACGAGCTCTAAAGAAAAGACTGCCGCCTCTGAACAGACTGAAACCATCATTCAGAATCTCCCACTGAATTCTGATATATACATCAAGCAAACCACTGCCCCCGGCACCCCCGAAATACTTCTGCAACGCACCGGATACCTCGTATCTTATAACTCCAATACCCGCATTGCCAACTGGGTAGCCTGGAAACTGACTCCCGAACGTTTAAAAGAAAATACCGAGCGGATCAATAACTTCCGTCCCGACCCCGACCTGCCCAAAAGCAAAGCAGTCACTACACAAGACTATAAAGGTAGTGGCTGGGATCGTGGGCATCTTTGTCCGGCAGGTGATAACAAATGGAACCGTGAAGCCATGATAGAGAGCTTCTACATGACTAACATCTGCCCCCAGCACCATAATCTAAACCGTGGCGACTGGAACGAGCTGGAACAGAAATGCCGTAAGTGGGTGAAAAAAGACAGTTGCCTTTACATTGTAGCCGGTCCTATCTTCTATGACCGGAAGCCACAGACCATAGGTGAACATAAAGTAGCTGTACCGGATGCTTTCTTTAAGGTGATACTTTCTCTGCACAAGAAACCGAAAGCTATCGGCTTTATCTATAAAAATAATGAAGGGGACAATCCGCTGGACTCTTATGTAAACACTGTGGACGAAGTGGAGCGGATCACAGGGATAGACTTCTTCCCCGCCCTTCCCGATGATATAGAAAGGGCGGTAGAAGCAAGTTACAATTTGAAAGACTGGAAATAATTACTCAAAGCTCAATGTACCGAAGAATTCGGGACAGTGGAAATTGGGCTTTTCCAGACCAATAGGATTCCAAGAAAGGAAGTGAGGCGTTTGTAGCTTATCACCGCATTTGTAGAAATTGGCACGAACTGTCTTTCCGTCAAGATTGGTGATTTGATGCTTGAAAAAAGCAGAATACGGGATGACCAATGCCAGTTCCCAGTTACACTCTCCCACACGTTCTTCAAAAGACTGGCGTCCCAAAGAAGACCAGCGCTGCACTTTGTCCATCACTTCTTGCGGGGCATGCTCACGGTTTTCACGTCCGGCACCGGCACCGATCAGGAGAGTCCCAACGCAGTTACATTCTACATTATAATAAATTCCATCTCCTGCTGGGATAGAGAAAAACTCTACGCAAGCATCTTCCCATACTGCACCGTTATCTCCGGCAGCTACAGCACGCACACTGGCTTCTTTTACTTTGTAATGAACCAAAATTGCATCATCCGTGTGAGCTATACGGAACTGCACCTCCGGCTGATAAGGGAATGCTATCCAATTCACCGTATTAATCGACTGAAAAGCCACCTTTTCTTTATCCAACAAAGCAGGGATATTCTCTACTGCCACATTAGCCAGACTTACTTTTTTTACATTCAACTCTTTCATTTCTTTCTTTTGGGGGTTAGTTGCAGACAAGGGATAAAAACAGAGCAGAGCTATTAACAGGGCTGTTGATTTCAAGACCAAGCATGCAAAGGTTCTTTTGTTCATATTTTGATTACATTAAACAATTCATTTCTATACGGTTATGAGCTAAATTGATACGCGGACAAGGCGGACGAACGCGGATTTTATAAGGCTGAAAGCCTGAGATTACATAGCGTAGGGCAACGCCCTACGTGATTATGTATATCTCTATTTAAGCCCTGAAAGGGCGCAATTAAGCATCAACCTTTATATCGCCCTTTCAGGGCTTAGAAATGGGGATGCACATTACGTAGGGCGATGCCCTACGCTATATAATGCAAGCCTTTCAGGCTTAAAATTCAGCCCGATAAATTATCATTTAGCTCATTATTATTCCGTTATGAACATACTTTATACTAATGACTCCTTTATAAACTCCTTCATTTCCGGTGTATGTTCTTCCACACTCTGCAACAGTTTGAATTGCGCTTTTGTACGTACAAGGTTATGTTCAGGATATTTAGTCTTATAATAAGTATCACCATTAATATAATCCGCCAGGAAACGAACACATTGCATATAGGGGAATAATGCAGCCGCATACGGCAGGTTCTCAACCTCTATCGGAAGCAGAAAGACCTTCGCTGATTCCAGGTAACCTTTTGCAAACGCCTTGAATATCTCCATATTGAAATTCACGTTATCCAGATTCTCATCATCCTCGGCACCTGTATTGGCAGCAGAACGAAGGAAATCGCCGAAATCAGAGAAGATAAAATTAGGCATCACTGTATCAAGATCAATGACGCAGAGCACCTTACCTTCTTCATCAAACATCATATTATTCACTTTCGTATCGCAATGACATACACGCTTGGGCAATTTGCCTTCGCGATACAAACGTTCACCTTTGCACATCTCCTCAGCACGTTTCTCTATCTCATCCAGATAGTACTGCACTTCTTTCACCCGGCCAACCGCATCCGCAGCCACCGCATCACGAAGTTGCTTCAGACGGAACTCCATATTGTGAAAATCAGGAATAGTCTCTCCCAGTTCATCAGGAATATCCGCAAGCATTGCCTGGAAATTACCAAAAGCTACACCGGCATAATAAGAATATTCTGCATCCACCGTCTCATAAGTCTTTGCATTAGGAATGAATGTCATGATACGCCAATAGTTTTCACCATCGTACCAATACGTTTTTCCGGTATCGGCAGGAATAAAAGAAAGCACTTTACGATCTATATCATCCGCACCTTGTTCCACAAGCTTTTTGCGGATATGCCGGGTTACGGCTTCAATGTTCGCCTGCAACATCTCCACATTCTGGAAAATAGCATGGTTAACACGTTGCAATACATAGTTGGGGGCATCTGCTTCAAGAGTAGTCACTTTATACGTGTCGTTAATCAGCCCGCTGCCTAAAGGCTGGATTTCATTAACTGTACCCTTCGTATTAAAATGGGATACAATGGATTGAAGGTTGTTCATGATATTCTATATATAGATTTAAAATTAGTATGCAAATATACGTCTTCCTCATCAATGAAAAAGTCCAAATTCGTCCGACAAACGCCCAAAATTATACATTTAAACAGACATAACCATAAAAATCAGATAATAAACTTCCCCCTTTTAAGCAAAACGCCTTATATTTGTGTTTGAAACCTTAAAAATACCGGAGGAGAAGTGCAAAAGTTTATCAAAACGCTGTTTCTTGTTTTAGTAAGCATAGCTACAGCAAATCTACACAGCCAGAATATTACTTTCAATCATCTGACAACCGATGACGGTTTATCTCAGTTTAGCGTCAACAGCCTGTACATTGACGAGAACGGTATCTTGTGGATTGGTACGCGTGAAGGTTTGAACCGCTACAACGGTAATGATATACAAACCTATAAACTGAGCAAAAACGACCCTTACAGCCTTTTCTGCAATACAGTGTTGCGCATGGCAGGCGATCAAAACGGTAAAATCTATCTGCTCTGTACCGAAGGCGTTGCCCAGTTCGATCTGACGACACAACGCTTTACGACTCTCCTTCAAGGTAACATCAACAGCATCTATTATAAAAACGGCCTGTTTATAGGAAAAAAGAATGAAATCTACCGTTACAATGAACAGACCGACAACTTCGACCTCTACTATCAAATGGCGGGAGAAAACATCGAGATCTCCTGCATGTTCGAGGATAAAGGACACATGTGGATAGGAACCACCAGCGAAGGAGTCTTCAATCTGAAAATAGACGGACATCAAGTCACCCATCCCATTGAAAAAGGAAACATTACCAGCATCTACCAGGACAATTCAGGCGAATTGTGGATAGGCAGCTGGGAAAAAGGACTCTTCCGAATAAAAACAGACGGGAGTATCGAAAACCTGCGAAACGACCCGAAGAATCCGCACAGTATATCTTCCGACTTCGTAAGAGCTTGTTGCGAAGATAACCTTGGCAATATCTGGATAGGAACCTTCAACGGCCTGAACCGCTATAACAAGACAACAGGACTTTTCCAGAACCATACTTCCAACGATATGCAGAACGAAGGTCTTACCCACTCTTCCATCTGGTGCATCGTAAAGGATAATCAGGGGACACTATGGCTAGGCACTTACTTCGGTGGTGTCAATTACTTCAATCCTGAATATGAAATCTACACCCGGTATAAAGCCTCCAGAAATGAGAAAGAGGGCCTGAGTAGTCCTGTAGTAGGGCGTACCATTGAAGATAAGAACGGTAACCTATGGATCGGTACTGAAGGTGGCGGACTCAATTTCTATAATCGCCGCACACGTGAGTTCAAATGGTATCTTGCCGGAAAGGGATATAATAGTATCTCCCACAGCAATGTAAAAGCCCTCTATTATGATCCTGCCAAAGAAATCATCTGGATTGGTACTCATCTCGGTGGACTGAACAAGCTCGATATCCGTACAGGAGCATTCACCCACTATCTCATGGAAGAAGGTAATCCGGAAACACTTCCATCAAACATTGTTCGTGATATAACACCTTATCATGACCAGTTAATTGTCGCCACTCAGAATGGCGTATGTTTGTTTGATCCCCAAAGCGGGAAATGCCGGCAACTCTTTAAAGACACCAAAGAAGGACGCAAAATAACAATGGTGGCCGATGTAGAAGTAGATAACAATGGCACACTCTGGATTGCCGCCACGGGCGAAGGTATCTTCTCCTACCGTTTCGATACCAACAAGCTGACCAATTACCGGCACGACGTGGCACAACCGCACAGCCTCAGTAACAACAATGTGAACAACATCATGCAAGATAATAAGGGCAATCTCTGGTTTTCGACTTCAGGAAGTGGACTCGACCTGTATCGCCCTGCCAGCAATGACTTCGAGAACTTCGACAAAGATAAGAACGGACTCGTCAGCGATTGTATCTACGATACGCAAGAATCCCCAGTCAGCGGCAAACTGATACTTATCACCAATCAGGGGTTCTCCATTTTCGACCAGAAAACAGAGAAGTTCCAGAACTATAGTGCAGAAAACGGCTTCCCGTTGACAGCAGTCAATGAAAATGCACTATGTGTAACGCGAGATGGCGAAGTATTCCTCGGCGGCACACAAGGTATGCTTTCGTTCAATGAGCTGGAGCTTAACTTTACTCCGAAGCCCTACAAAATTATCCTTTCCCGCCTCATCGTAAACGGTTCTGAAGTGAAAGTCAGCGATGAAACGGGCATTTTGACGCAATCTTTATGCCATACCCAGGAGATCACCCTGAACGCGAACCAGACCATGTTCAGTATTGAATTTGCCACCTCCAACTACGTGGCAGCGAATAAAGATGAAATCATTTACAAACTGGAAGGCTTCTCCGACGACTGGAACAGTACACGCGGTCAGCCCATCATCACTTATACGAACCTGAATGCCGGAACGTACAATCTGCTGATTAAACCCAAAGGGAAAGAAGAATCCCTTTGCCCGCAGATACATCTGACTATCCACGTATTGCCTCCTTACTATAAAACACCCCTTGCTTATCTCATTTATCTGATAGTGACAGCTATCCTTTTATGGTATCTGGTCAGAACGTACAAATCGAGAATTAAACTGCGTGAATCGTTGAAGTATGAGCAGAAACACATACAAGATGTAGAAGCTTTGAACCAGTCCAAGCTACGCTTCTTCACCAACATCTCACACGAATTCCGTACCCCGCTTACCCTTATCGTGTCGCAGGTGGAAACCCTGATGCAACTGCAGAACTTCACACCCACTATCTATAATAAGATATTGAGTATTTACCAGAATAGTATCCAGTTGCGCGAACTGATCACTGAACTCCTTGACTTCCGCAAACAGGAACAAGGGCATATGAAAGTAAAAGTCAGTCCGCACAATATCGTACATTTCCTCTATGAGAACTATCTGATCTTTATGGAGTATGCCAGCAGCAAGCAGATTAGTTTCAACTTCGAGAAAGACAGCGAAAGCCTTGAAGTATGGTACGACCAGAAACAGATGCAGAAGGTTATCAACAACCTCCTGTCCAATGCCATCAAGCACACCCAGGCAGAAGATACCATTACCCTCAGTATTACCACCGAAGGTAACGAAGCCGTCATCCGTGTGACTGATACCGGCAGCGGCATCGATGCCAAAGAGATAGATAAGATATTCGACCGTTTCTATCAGACCGAACAAATGGATAGCCTTACCACCGGCGTTGGTACCGGCATCGGACTGGCTCTCACGAAAGGTATCATCGAACTGCACCACGGCACTATCAAGGTAGAAAGTGAACTCGGCAAAGGCAGTAGCTTCATCATTCGTCTCCATCTTGGAAACGCTCATTTCAGTCAGGAAGAAATCAGTAAGAAGACTGAAGCCGTACAACAAATAGAACAGGCACAAACTTCTGAAATCGATGCTTCACTCAAAGCAGAGTTGGAAGAGAATGCTCCGATAAAACGCATGCCCGACGTTAAAATGGTTATCGTAGAAGACAATGCCTCCATCCGTGAAATGCTGGAGAATATCTTCCGCCCATTCTATCAGGTACTGACTGCCGCAGACGGAGAAGAAGGCCTGGAACTGGTACAGAAGGAGATGCCGAACATCGTAGTAAGCGACGTGGTTATGCCTAAAATGTCCGGCACCGAGCTATGTAAACAGATCAAAAACGACTTCAACACCTGCCATATTCCGGTAGTGCTTCTTACAGCCCGGACTGCCGTAGAACAAAACATCGAGGGCCTGCGTATTGGTGCGGATGATTACATCACCAAGCCTTTCAATACAAACCTGCTGATTTCCCGTTGTAACAATCTGGTAAACTCACGCATCCTCTTACAAGAGAAGTTCAGCAAGCAACCGCAAGCCTATGCCCAGATGCTGGCAACGAATCCGATAGATAAGGAAATTCTGGATCGTGCCATCAGCATCATCGAGAAAAATCTGGATAATACGGAATTTAATGTCAATACCTTCGCCCGTGAAATGGCAATGGCTCGTACCAACCTGTTCACCAAGCTGAAGGCTATCACCGGACAAACACCGAATGATTTCATCCTGACCATTCGTTTGAAGAAAGGCGCCTTGATGTTACGGAACAATCCGGAACTGAACATCACCGAAATCTCAGACAAGATCGGATTCAGCTCTTCCCGCTACTTCTCAAAGTGTTTCAAGGATGTATACCATGTAAGTCCGCTGGCTTATCGCAAAGGAGAGGATGCGGATACAGGAAGTAAGGATGAAGAAGACGAAGAAGGTTAATAAGCCGTATAAGTCTTCTCATCTTTCTCGCTATGGCGAGAATCTATTCTCATCATAAAGAGAATCTATTCTCATCGTATTGAGAAGAAACTCTCACCGCATTGAGAAAAGATTCTCTATAAAGGGAGAATATCTTCTTCTGTACATTCCAGTGTTTTCATTAGCATTATGTACATTTTCGTCCTTCCCTTGTACTCCCTTATACACTCAATTCCGGAAAAACCACTACTTTTGGCCTCAGAAATAACAATCTAAAGTCAAAGAGCTATGAAACATTTTTCCCCTTTATGGTCCCTTCTTCCGGGCGCAGCCCTGATAACCGGATGCGGAAATCCGTCGAAGAAAGAAACCACCGGCACTCTCCGTCAGAAGCCCAATGTTATCTACCTGATTGCCGATGATTTGGGTATCGGTGACCTGAGTTGCTATGGCGCCACTAAAATAAGTACCCCCAATATCGACCGCCTTGCCGGACAAGGTGTACAGTTCACCAATGCCTATGCCACTTCCTCCACCAGTACCCCCTCCCGCTTCGGTCTGCTGACAGGTATGTATCCCTGGCGACAGGAAAATACAGGAATCGCTCCCGGCAACTCCGAGCTCATTATCGATACAGCCTGTGTCACCATGGCTGACATGTTCAAGGCGGAAGGATATGCTACCGGAGCCGTTGGTAAATGGCATCTGGGACTTGGTCCTAAAGGAGGTACAGACTTCAACCATCTTATCAAGCCGAATACCCAGGATATAGGATTTGATTACGAATACATCATTCCTGCCACTGTGGATCGTGTACCTTGCGTATTCGTTGAGAATGGACACGTTGTAGGTTTAGACCCCAACGACCCCATTACCGTCAACTACAACCATAAAGTAGGCAACTGGCCTACCGGACTGGAAAATCCCGAACTTGTAAAACTGAAACCCAGCCAGGGTCATAATAATACAATAGTAAATGGTATTCCCCGTATCGGTTGGATGACCGGTGGAAAATCAGCCCTTTGGGTAGATGAAGACATTGCAGATGTCATCACTGGTAAAGCCAAAGACTTTATCGTAAAGCATAAAGACGAACCTTTCTTTATGTATATGGGCACGCAAGACGTGCACGTTCCCCGCGTACCTCACGCCCGTTTTGCCGGCAAGAGTGGCATGGGAACCCGTGGTGACGTAATCCTGCAACTGGACTGGACTGTGGGTGAGATTATGAACACTCTGGATAGTCTGAACCTTGCAGATAACACTATCTTTGTGTTCTGTAGCGATAATGGCCCCGTTATTGACGACGGTTATCAAGATCAGGCTTTCGAACTGCTGAACGGCCATACTCCTATGAAACAATACCGTGGCGGTAAGTATAGTGCTTATGAAGCCGGAACACGTATTCCTTTCATTGTACGTTGGCCTATCGGTATCCAGCCTTGCAAACAACAAGCTTTGTTCTCTATGATCGACGTGTATGCCTCCTTAGCTGCTTTACTGAACCACCCGCTCACGCCTGCAACCGTTGCTCCCGACAGCCGTGACCAACTGTCTACTTTCTTAGGGAAAGATAATACCGGATGTGATTATGTAGTACAGCAGAATCTGAATAATACCTTATCAATTATTCAAGGAACATGGAAATACATCGAACCGAGCAACAAACCAGCCATCGAACATTGGACGAAGATGGAATTAGGAAACAATCCAAAGCCCCAACTGTACAATATATCCATAGATCCATCGGAGAAAGACAATGTGGCGGCAGCACATCCGGAGATGGTAAAAGAGCTTTCAGCACTACTGGAACAAGTGAAAGCAGGTAAGAATCAGGGAACAAGGTAAGGAATCGTACAGAACAGGTCTTCTTTATCAAGAATGTACAAATTCGTACTTTTTGCGAACTATTAACGAAAGTCGTCTCCTATTTAATCACATACATTTGCATTGTGATTCGAGTCGTTTAACGAGAAAGAACAACCTTTTTAATAACTAATTAATTTAATATTTATGAAACAGAAAGTAACCTTAATGCTACTGGCAACTTTTCTCTGCTGCGTATTAGGCGTACAAGCACAGACAGGTAGCCAAGTTACAGGTAAAGTTGTTGATGCCATGGGAGAACTTCCCGGAGTTAGCGTCGTTGTGAAAGGAACTACAAACGGAATTATTACCGCACTCGACGGTAGTTTTAAACTGGACAATGTCAAATCCTCTGATATCCTGCAATTCTCTTTTGTAGGTTATAAAACTCAAGAAATTAAAGTTGGAAATCAAAAGACTTTCAATGTTACTCTGCAAGAAGACGCGCAAGCACTGGATGAGGTAGTCGTTGTAGCTGTTGGTTATGGTGACGTAAAACGTCGCGACTTAACCGGAGCTATTGGTAAGGCCAACATGAGTGACTTAACAAAAACCCCTATTAACAACGTAGCTGAAACACTGGGTGGACGTATCGCCGGTGTACAGGTATCTTCTACAGATGGTGGTCTGGGCGACAACTTCAATATCGTAATCCGTGGTGCCGGTTCTTTGACTCAGAGTACTGCTCCTCTATACGTTATCGATGGTTTCCCAAGTGAAACTTCCGGAATGAGCGCCCTCAACCCGAACGATATTGAATCTATCGACGTATTGAAGGATGCTTCTGCAACAGCAATCTACGGTTCTCGTGGTGCCAATGGTGTTGTTATCATCACAACCAAGAAGGGTAAAGCCGGAAAAGCTACTCTTACTTATAACGGTAGTGTCAGCATGAGTAAAGTGAAAAACACCATGGATATGATGAACGGTTATGACTTCGTCAACCTGCAAAAGGAAATCATGGAAGGAAACACTAAAGAAATCGATGGAGAAAAAGTAGATGAATTTGCTTATTACTACTTAAAAGATGGTATCACACTCGATGATTATAAGAGATTCAAGAGTTACGACTGGCAGGATGAAATCTATCGCACAGCTATCAGCCATAATCACTATGTAGGTTTAAGTGGTGGTAGCGATAAGATGGACTACTCAGCATCACTCTCTTACAGCAACCAGGAAGGTGTTATTATCAACTCTGATCTCTCTCGTTACCAAGGTCGTTTCAATTTTAATCAGAGAATTAACAAGAGTATAAAGGTTAATGCGAATGCAAACTTTGCAAGTAACGTACAGAACGGTCCCGATCCTTCTGCTGCACAAACAAGTGTATCCAACTCACTGATGTATAGTGTATGGGGATATCGTCCGGTTTCTCCTTCCGGTTCCGACCTCCTGGCAGAATTGTACGATAACGACGTGGACATGAGTAATGACTATCGTTTCAATCCGGTACTTTCTGCAAAAAACGAGTATCGCCGTACAACGACCAACCATCTGCAAGCCAACTTAGGTGTAGAATGGGAAATTATCAAGAACCTGAAGTTCAAAGTTACTGCCGGATATACTGGACGCGACATAAAGAGAGAAGAATTCAATGGAAGCCAAACCCGTACCGGTAATACGCATCCATCCAATACACAAAGTAAAGGTATCAACGCATTCCTGAGACAACAGCAGACACGCAATTACCTGAATGAAAACACTCTGTCTTACGTTTATGCTAAAAACGATCATAACCTGAACGCTTTGGTCGGTGCTACTTTCCAAAAGTATACCAGCTATCTTAGCAGCATTACCCAAGAACAGATTACGAACGAGGCTTTCGGAATGTCAGGTATTGGTAAAGGTTCTGCAGTTCCGGTTGTCACAGCCTCACAAGGAGAAAACGCCATGATTTCTTATCTGGGACGTATCAATTACAACTACGCATCCAAATATTATGTTACAGCTTCTATGCGTACTGACGGTTCTTCCAAGTTCGCTCCGGGCAATCGTTGGGGTTATTTCCCATCAGGCTCACTGGCTTGGGCTTTCGGACGCGAAAACTTTGTTTCCGATGCACTTCCTTGGTTGTCTAATGGTAAATTGCGTTTAAGCTGGGGTCTCACAGGTAACAACCGTATCGGTGACTTCGACTACATGGCACAGTTAGTAACCAGCTCCAATGTCTACAAATATCCTTGGGACAGCTCTTTCTATCCCGGATACGTATTAGGTTCTATGGCTAATGAAAAGCTAAAATGGGAAACTACCGAACAATATGACCTCGGTTTGGATTTAGGATTCTTCGATGGACGTATCAACGTTACTATGGACTACTATATCAAAACCACCAAAGACTTGCTGTTGGGCGCAGACGTTCCTGCAAGTTCCGGTTATTCCAGTGCAACTTTGAACGTAGGTAAATTACGTAACAAGGGTTTCGAACTTACCTTAGAAACTATAAATATCAAACAAAAAAACTTTAGCTGGACCTCTAACTTCAATATTGCTTTCAACAGTAATAAGATTGTAGAACTGAATTACGGGCAGGATGATATGATCAGTTTCGTAAACTGGGATAACAAATATAAAACCATGCCTGCTTATATCAGCAAAAAAGGTGACGCAGCCGGAAGTATGTACGGTTTCATCTATGACGGTGTTTATAAATATGAAGATTTCAACACATCAGTTGATGCTAACGGCAAAACCATATACAAGCTAAAAGATGATGTAGTTCGTATTTCAGACGATGCACAACCGGGTGATCCGAAATATAAGAAGCTAAGTAATAAAGAAGGCAATAAAATCACTGATGACGATCGCACCATTATTGGTAACGGACAACCCAAGCATACAGGTGGTTTCAGCAATAACTTTGTCTACAAGAATTGGGATCTCAACATCTTCCTGCAATGGAGTTACGGCAACGATATTTTGAATGCGAACCGTATGGTATTTGAAAATCCTCAAAGCAAGAAGAATACAAATATGTTCGCTTCTTATACAAACCGCTGGAGTCCTGAAAATCCGGCTAGCAACATGCCACGTGCAAGAGCTATCGGTGCAGAATACTACAGTTCTCTGTATATAGAAGACGGTTCATTCTTGAAGTTAAAGACCATCTCACTGGGTTACAATTTCACACCCAATACATTGCGTTCTTTAGGTATCAGTGCAGCCAGACTCTTTGTTTCGGCAGAGAATATAGCCACCATTACAGGTTATTCCGGTTCCGATCCTGAGGTTTCTACACGTAACAGTGTATTGACTCCCGGTTTCGACTGGTCCGCTTATCCGCGTTCATTCAACGCATCACTTGGTATTAACATAACCTTCTAATCACCTAAAATCAAGAAACTAATATGAAAAGTATCAATAATATCTTCAAGAAAGTTTGCATCCTGGCAGTAGTTGCTTCTATGGCTGGTTGCGATATGCTTGACACCAAGCCCTACGACTTTGTAGCGCCTGAAACATTCTACAAGAATGAAACTGATTGTACAATGGCATTAGCCGGTGTATACTGGACGATGGCAGCAGAACATGTGTATGGAAACCGTTATTCTTGTATGTTGTCCAATATTGATGATTTGAGTTATTACTATCGTCAAAACCAAACAAGTGCGGTAGTGGCCAATTCACATAATACGGGTAATACCGATCTATGGTACACATGGGAATCACTTTACTCAGGAATCAATAATGCCAATGTATTGCTCGATAATATCGATGGAGCCAGTATCTCTGACGAGAAAGTAAGAGCACGCATCAAAGGAGAAGCTAAATTCCTGCGCGCCTATTATCATTTCTTGCTGGTACAAGGTTGGTATGAAGTGCCCATCCGTAAAGAAACAGTAAAAGATATCACCGTCAGCAGTCTGGAGGCTACCCCCCACGCCGAAGCACTCGACTGGATTATTCAGGAAATGGAAGACTGTATCGACATGGTAGATGACAGCAATTATGATGCATCCCCTTCACATGTGAAGAAAACTGTAGTAGAAGGTGTTCTGGCTCGCGTATGTTTGTGGCGTGCAGGCGAACCTTCAAAAGGTGGAAAGCCATATTATGAAAAAGCTGCCAAATATGCTAAAGCAGTATACGACTCTAAAAAACATAAGTTGAATCCTGACGTATATGCTATGTGGAAAGCTTTAGCTTCTGACCAATATGAGACTACATACAATGAAAGTATGTGGGAAGTAGAATTTGTTGGAACACGTGATGATGGTAGCTATACTGAAAGCCGTATAGGTAATGTAATCGGTAATCTTCAAGAGAACTCAGCAGGTACAGGTGCAGGTTACACATATGCTTTCTATGCAGGTAGCTTGATTCTCTGGGACTTGTTCGATACTAAAGATGCTCGCCGCGATTTGGCCATGGCTCCTTACAAACTTAACAATAAGGATGAGCAAGTTGCATGGAAAGACAACCAGATTGTAGACCGTCGTTGTGGCAAATACCGTCGTGAATGGGAAAGCAGCAGTCCAAGACATAAAAACTATACTCAAGAGAACTATTGCCTCTTGCGTTATGCTGATGTATTGCTCATGCTCGCTGAAGCTGAAAACGAAGCAAACCAAGGTCCTACAGCATTAGCTTACACATGTATCAACGAGGTACGTAAACGTGCAGGAATTGACGAAGTGAAAGATTTGTCATACGGTGATTTCCAGAAATTGATCCGTGATGAACGCGGTCGTGAACTTTGCTTTGAGTCTCTGCGTAAGTACGACCTGGTACGTTGGGGTATTTACTACAAGGCTATCAAAGAAGATCTGGGAGCTGCAGTCAATGATCCGCGTTGGTCTACTGCCAACAATGCCAAAGGAGCAGCTCAGTATGTAAGTAATACAACTGAAAAGAACCAGTTCCTCCCCATTCCGACTAAGGAACTTGGTGTAAACACCAAATTGGAACAAAACAAATATTGGAAATAATCATTTAGTTACACAGAACTTCTAACCTTAAAATGAAATCAAATAGACCTTAATCAATTTGATATGTATGGAGGAGAGTGACCGTGAGGTTCCTCTCCTCTTTTATAATTTTAAAAAACAATATACCTTATGACCAGAAAACACTTGCTATTCATCCTTGCGTTGCTATGCAGCCAAGTATCTTTTGCTCAATTCATAGGTTTTGAGACAGAAATCCCCAAAGAGTTTACAACAGCCGATAAGGGAAAAATCACCCTGTCCACCCAGTATTATAAAGAAGGGAAGCAAAGCCTGAAATGGGATTTCCGTTCCGGTTCCAAGCTCAATGTTTCTCTGGAACAGCCTCTAATCCTTGATGAACGAATGGAAAATTCATACGGAATAACCCTATGGATTTATAATGAAGCCCCCCAACAAGATTCCATTCGCTTTGAATTCCTTTCCCCCCAAGGAGATGTATCTTATTGGTTCAGTTTCCAGTTGGCATCGGCTGGCTGGCGCGCTTGCTGGATTGGCTTCCAGCACATGAAAGGAGATAAACAAAACAAAGAAATAGCAAGCTACCGGCTGATAGCCCCTGAACGAAAAGGCCGCATATTTCTGGACCGTTTGACTTTCCCTGTGAAAAAGATGAACGACCGCACTACCCCCGACTTGCAGATGCCTTACAATAACTCCCTCTCGTATCGCGACCTGTGGCATTGGTGCCGGGTTTGGCAATGGGAACAATATAAGTATGATATTCCATTACCTTCCACCCTCAATCAAGCAGAAAAAAATGAACTGCGTACCGTAGAACAGCGGTTAACCACCGCCACCGCCCTCGATATTCAGAAAGCGCCGAAGGAAGCTGTTTCCAAAGCATACAATGTTTTTCAGAAAGCCAATATTCAACGCTCCGGAACAGGATTCACAGGTGCTCCTATCCTGACTCCCGATGAACTGGATCGTTCTAAAGGAGAAATATCCTGGAATGACCTGGAAACAATGCTCTCCGGATTCGCTTACGATGCTTATTACAATCATTCCTCAACAGCACTGAAGAACTATTTCACAGTATGGGATTTTGCCATTGACCAAGGATTCGCCTATGGCAGCGGAATGGGAACCAATCATCACTATGGCTATCAGGTACGGAAAATCTACACTACAGCCTGGCTGATGCGCGATGCCATTTGGAAAGCTCCCAACCGTGATAATATCTTATCAGCTCTTATCTTCTGGTCTGCCCTGTCCGAAACCCGTAAACCTTATCAATACGGAAGAGACGAATTGCTAGACAGCTGGCACACTTTGCTAATGGCGAAAACCGTATCCGCTCTGCTCCTTACTGACGAACGGGAACGGGCACGTGCTCTAAAAGGACTTTCCCGCTGGGTTTCGACCTCACTTCACTATACTCCCGGCACTATTGGCGGCATCAAGGTAGATGGCACCACATTCCATCACGGAGGGTTCTATCCTGCTTATACTACCGGAGTCCTCGCCATGGTAGGACAGTTTATCGCATTTACCAACCAAACGGAATATGAACCGACTGAAGAAGCCCGACAGACATTAAAGTCAGCCTTTATCTCCATGCGCAACTACTGCAATAAATACGAATGGGGAATTGGCATCAGCGGCAGACATCCTTTCAGAGGGTCAATGAAAGAAGACGACATCGCTGCTTTCGCCTATCTTGCCCTCTCCGGCGACCTTTCCGGAGAAAAAAATGATTTCGACCGGTATCTGGCAGCCGATTATCTTCGCCTTTGCCCCAAAAACACACCAGAAGCATGCTACTTCAAAGAGCAAGGCATACAACCCGCCAATGCACCACAAGGATTTTTTGTCTACAACTATGGCTCAACCGGTATCTTCCGCCGTGCAGACTGGATGGTTACTCTTAAAGGATATACCACTGACGTGTGGGGAGCTGAGATTTATACGAAAGATAACAGATATGGACGTTACCAAAGCTACGGCTCGGTACAAATCATGGGACAGCCCTCACGCCTTGCCAGCGGGTACGATGAGAATGGTTGGGACTGGAACCGTCTGCCCGGCACCACAACCATCCACCTGCCATTTGAACTACTGGACAGTCCTCTACCTGGAACTACGATGGCACGCTCGAAAGAGAATTTCTCAGGAAGCAGTTCACTGGAAGGAAAGAATGGAATGTTTGCCATGAAATTGATGGAACGTGAATTAAAAAACTTCACTCCAGACTTTGTCGCCCGTAAATCCGTCTTCTGTTTCGGTAACAGAATGATATGTTTAGGAACTGGAATCAATAATAGCAACTTCTCCTATCCTACAGAAACTACTCTTTTCCAAAGTGTCTTCCGAAAAGACAGTACAAGCATATTTATCGATGGAAAAAAACAAAATGAAATGTTCCATCAAGAACTGAATGATGGAAAACTACATTGGATACAAGATGGATATGGCAATCATTATTTAGTCAAAGGGAATAATATAACTGTACAAATAGCTCAACAAAATTCTCGCCATGAAAAAACACGGACAAAAACATATGGTACATTTTCATCGGCATGGATCAATCACGGCAAAGCACCTAGAGATGCTGAATACGAGTATATGGTACTGATACAACCGAATTCGGATGAACTAGATCTTGCCCGGCATAAACAAACGTACCAAATAGTACAAAAAGATCATATAGCACACGTTGTTTTTGATGAAGCAACTGGTATTACAGCCTACGCGATTTTCGAAGATTACACTCCCTTGACTGACGAGCTTCTTCTCCAAGTCCCTGCAGAAACAATAGTAATGCAAAGAAAAGTAGATAAAAAGCAAATATTAGTTAGTATATGTGATCCTAATCTTCATATTACAGAGAAAAGTTTCACAACCAAAGAGGCTAGTCAGCCTATCGAAAAAAAACTACTTCTAAAAGGGAAATGGGAGATGGACAATCCTTGCGAAAAAGTATCTCTATCCTCTAATGGGGAAAACACGCAATTGACCGTTATTTGCCAACATGGACAACCTGTAGAATTCACACTGAAAACAATTCATTAGAACCTTATATTTATGAAAACAAAAAAACTCCTTATCCTCCTCGTGGGGATAATACTAAACCTCAACCACCTGCAAGCCAAGACTCAGACATTTCACGGACTGCAGTTCAGCACCATCCCTACTATCTGGGACGAAGCAATTCCTTTAGGAAACGGTATCATAGGAAATCTCATTTGGGAGAAAGACGGAAATTTACGTTTAGCATTGGACAGAGCAGATTTGTGGGATTTACGTCCTGTTAAAGAGTTTGAGTCTCCTTCTTACTCCTATCAGTTCGTTTGTAATGAGGTTATCTGCAACAAAGATCTTTCTAGAGTTCGCGCTTTAATCGACGACCGCAGCCGAAAAGACTGTGCTCCCACAAAAATCCCGGTAGGAGCTATCGAATTCCCGATATCTAAATTAGGGAAAGTAAAGAATGTTAGACTGGATGTACACACAGCTGTTTGTACCATTACTTGGGAATGTGGAGCCATTGGCAAATTCTTTACCAGTGCCATCGACAAAACAGGCCATTTCCGATTTGAGAATTTGCCTGAAATGCTTTCCATCGAATTACAGGCACCACGTTTTGAAGATGACGGTTCCAGTATACAAAGAGTCAGTGCTCCCCGTACTCATCTGCTCACCCGATTAGGATATAAGAATGGTAAAATGACACAACGTAATAATAGCATTGTTTATCACCAGAAAGCTTATGGAAGGGTAAGTTATGAAGTAGCTTTGAAATGGCATGTTCCTGCTCAGCAAACCCTGGAAGGAAGCTATTGCATCACCACTCAAGGTACCTGGTACAGCGAAACTGTGCAGGCTGCTGATTTCATGAAGGAATACGCAAAAGATTTCCATACGGCATTGGCTGAACACACCGACTGGTGGGATACGTATTGGAATAAATGTCAAATTCATTTACCCGACCCTATATTGGAGGCTCAATGGTACTTAGAAATGTATAAGTTTGGTGCTGCCTCTAGAAAAGATGCCCCTCCCATCTGCCTACAGGCCGTATGGACTGCTGACAACGGGCAAACTCCCCCTTGGCGTGGTGATTTCCATAATGACTTAAACACACAGCTTAGCTATTGGCCGGGATACAGTGCCAATCATCTAGAAGAATCGCGTGTATTCACCGACTGGCTCTGGAAAATAAAAGATAACGGAGAAGATTTTACCCGTCGTTTCTTTAAGGTAGAAGGTCTGAATGTACCTTGCATAGCCACATTAGAAGGAAAAGCTATCGGAGGATGGAGCCCTTATTCTCACCAGCCCACCACAAGCGGTTGGCTCGCTCACCATTTTTACCAGCAATGGAAGTATGAAGCAGATACTGAATTCCTGGAAACCCAAGCATATCCTTGGGTTAAAGAGGTAGCCCGTTATTTTGAAAATGTCTCCGTGAAAACTACGGATAACAAACGCAAATTACCCTTGTCCACTTCTCCGGAAATCAACGATAATGAACTGGATGCATGGTTCCAGAAAACTACCAATTACGATTTAGCTAATATACGCTTCACTTATACGGCAGCAGCAGAAATGGCAGATGCATTAGGACTGAAAAAAGATGCTGCTCATTGGCGCGGGCAACTGGAAGAATGGCCTGATTTTGCCTCAGACAGTACGGGGTTGACCATCGCCCCCGATTATCCACTGACAGTATCGCATCGCCATCTTTCACACATGTTGGCTTTTCATCCCTTTGGACTCCTCGATATATCACAAGGCAAAGAAGTAGAGAGTTTAATCAAGCGTTCCATACACCATGTGGAGGAATTGGGCAATGAATTTTGGATTGGATATACCTATACTTGGTTGGCCAATATGCAAGCCCGTATATTCGATGGAGATGCCGCCGCACGTAATCTGCATATTTTTATTAAAGCATTCTGTTCGCCTAACAGCTTTCATCTTAACGGTGATCAGTTAAAAAAAGGATATACTTCTTTCACTTATCGCCCTTTCACTTTGGAAGGAAACTTTGCATTCGCCTCGGCTATACAAGAGATGCTTATGCAAAGCCATACAGGGATCATACGTGTCTTTCCTGCTATCCCTGAAGGGTGGAAAGAAGCTAGTTTTGATAAAATGAGAGCTATAGGAGGATTTCTAGTCAGCGCCAGCTATCAGAATGGTAAAGTACAGAGTATAACAATACAGTCCGAGAAAGGAGGAATACTGAAAGTACTAAATCCGTTCACCAATCAAATAGAGGAAAGGGAAACTACACAAGGGGAAATCATAAAAATAACTCCGAATACTATTTAAGATAGACCTTAATCAATTTTATATGAGGGAGAGGGACCGTGAGGTTCTTCTCCCTCATTTTTCTTGCACATACAGTACCTTAAATCAAAGTATATACTTGCTTTGTGATTTATTTTATAATAAGTAGTATTAGGGTATTTCTATAACAGATGGGTTCCCACTAAGCATTCCCCGTTTCATCGGAACAATTACGGTTCGCCCGTTAAATATGAGTGTTATTTCTTTTAATCCGGGAGTCATACAAGCATCCGTTACGGATAATTTATATTTGCCTTTTTCTTTCTGAATCAACACTGCACAAGGAGAAGAGGCAGAGAGAGACAAATTATCAACTTCCAAGCCTTTATTTCCGGGATAGAATACTACCCCAACCAATTTATCATCTACAGAACGTACGGCTTGCACCAATGTATCATTCCGCAAGACCTGGAAAGGTAAAGTGTCAGCAGGTTGTCCCTTACCTGTATAAACCACATACCCATAAGTATCATTTACCGGTACTTGCCCATGATCAACCCACAAACGCAAAATATCAACCGTCTGAGGCAAATCTCCCTTCTTTGCATTTCCTTTATTTCGCTTTATCCAATTTGTTGGACAAGTCTCTGTCAGAACAAAAGCCTCACGGGTAAATTCAGGCAACACACGATAGGCAAACTTACCTTCCTGCATCACCCACACAGATTGTCCTTCAGAAGTCAACAAAGATTGACGGCCTTTCTGTAAAAGCTTCTTTTTTCCCTTTTCCATCACAGTAACTGCTCCGATGTGAGCCGTCTGGTCTATAGTAGTGCGAATATGTCCTTCCAGTTCTGGCTTCCCATTAGTGACGCCCGCACCCAATGCTACAAAATAATCTCCCAAAATAAAATTAGCCTTATAGGCTTTAAAGCCGTAAAGCAGTGCATTCAAACCCTTACTATTACCACGATCATTCACATCTTCTTTATCAGCTGCATTCATCTTTTCAAAAATATAGCCGGTTACAGCATTCTCACCTCCATCGGTAGTTCCCACCGCATAATTATATTTACTGCAATATCCACGCCAATTAGTCACAGGTGTAAGTTTGTTCATCCCTTCACGTGCCGTGACACCCGGAGAAGCTGTGACATCCCAGCCTCCCATTATACGGAAGTATTCATCACCTGTACGCTGAAAAAGAGTCAGACCGTCCGTAGGATAGAAATTATATTCATCTGCCATATTCACCGCACTTTCCAGACCGTCACAACGGACAGAAGCCATATTTACTGTAATATGATAATCGGAAGTCTTCTTGATAAGATCATCGTTATTAAAAAACCATCGGGTACCATTATATACCCCTGGCGCATAGCTATCCATAATTATACGATTCTTCTTTACTTCCGCCTGCAACAGTTGCAATTCTGTCTGCTCTTCGGAAGTAAAAGAATCCATCCAATTCGTTATAATATTATCGAGCATCTTAGCATAAGGAATAGATTGCTCCGTAGGATTATATACATACGATCCACGGTCGAGGCAAGGCAAACGAAAACCTTTATAATAGTACCAGCTACCACCACGCAAAAAATTCAAGATAGCCTCAGCATTATCACGGTTCAGAGTCTTCGACCAGGGAGTACCTTTTAATAAATTCAGGATGCTGAGCGCATTGGATGTTCCATCAATAGGATATCCCCAAATCAGACACTGTTTACCATGTCCCCATCCGGCTCCGTCGGCTGTAAACCCTTCCGTCCAGAAAGCCTCCGAATAAGTGTTTTGCGAAGTCATACTGATCCCACGTTGACAGACCTCTGCCAGTAGGTCAATCATAGGAATAGAACGATACATCGCTGCTACCGGAAGTAAAGATCGGTAAGCCAAGGCATTACCTCCGACCCACCACACATGATTACGGAAACGCGGAATTGAAACTACATTTTCGTCCGTTTCATCGTGTCGCAAAGGCTGTGTCCAAGCTTGAAGCCCCAAAGCCTTCAACATATCGCATACCTCCTTCAACAAGGCTCTTCCTTGCCCGGCCTCTGCCTCGTCCATTTGCGCAAGATAAGCATAATAGGTATTAACGGCTGCCGTTGGAATAGCAAAACAGGAGGCATGAAAACGCGGTCCGTCATTAGGACGTCCCAATTCAATGTTCCCATAATGCAATATAGCTTTCAATACTTTATCGCTCAGCGCCTTGTCCGCAGGAAGTTCCTTTTTACGAAACGCGTCGGCAATCTTCCAGATACGATTAAATGCATCCGTCAAGAAGAGGCCGATCTCACCCTGCACTACAGCATAAGGCTTCTGAAAACCATTGTCCTTTCGCAATTCCTCCTCCTGTGTCTGTAAAGGAGTGAATATACCATCATCAGTCAGTTGTTCTAAACATTCCGCAGCACTGTATGGAGTGTTCAATGAATGATAACGATACGGATGTTCTGCAAATGAATGTCTCAGACTTTCCAAGGCTTTCTCTTTCTCTACATTACGAACTTGCCGACCATCCAAATAGTAGCGTCGATAATTATCGAAAGCATATTCTCTTTCAGTCTCTTGTGCATGGAGCAAAAGTCCGGTACACGTGATCAGCATAATAAGGAGCAATTCTTTTTTCATGGTAACTTATTTGATTTTATCAATAAAGATTAGCTCATCAAAAATAGGGAAAAAGAGAAAGAAGAAACTATCCAAATCATACAATAAACCGTATGTTATCGTCCAAGAGTTTATGGAAAGAGTATCAAGAAATGAAATAAAGATTATCTTTGTTACGTTCATTAAATCTGCTGATCGAAACTTTCTGATTTTCGTACAGTACATTTTACCTCCGCAGTATGCCTGCTCCATACCCGGAACCTGTCTGAGCCGTACTTGCTCCGTACATTCTCCACTCAGAGGTACCTTCGTACGGAGAAAGTATGGAGTTGGTACGGAGCAAGTATAGCTCAGGTATGGTTCTAATACCTTCCAGAGGGGGTTAAAGGGATTATGAAGCCAACCAACAGATATTTAGGAAAGCAATGAAGTTTAAATCATAATATGAAACAAGAATACAACCATGAAAAAGAGTTATTTATTATTTGCACTGGTACTTCTCTCTTCAATCAGTATGATCCGTGCACAGAAGATTGATAACCTGATAGAGTTAAAACAGAAATCACAAAACCCGTTATTCCACCGGCTGGGTAAAGCGATAGAAACACCTGCTTTTGAAAGCGAAGGTTATTGGAGTTGGGGAAGCTCTGTGGTAAAAGGAGATGATGGCAAGTATCATATGTTTGTATCCCGATTTCCCAAATCACTTCCCTTTCATCCCGGCTGGATGGTGGCTTCAGAGATTGTACATGCCGTATCGGATGTTCCGCAAGGACCTTACCGGTTCAGCGAAGTAGCACTGCCAGCACGTGGTGCACAGTATTGGGACGGACGTTCTACACACAATCCGCGAATACTGAAATACAACCATAAATACTATCTGATTTATATGGGTTCCACCCACCCTTTCGCAGATCCAACGTACGACCAGTTGACGCTCGACAGTCCTTGGTGTACGGTAGCACGTTCCAATAAGCGCATCGGACTGGCTGTTGCCGATTCACCATATGGACCATGGAAGCGTCTGGATGAGCCTATCCTGAAAACGAAACCTAATACTTTCTTTAGTTTCCTGACTTCCAATCCCTCGCCAGTAGTACAGGAAGATGGTTCTGTCATGATGATTTTCAAGGGACGCAGACACCTGGAAAACGGAAAATATTCGAATATGGCTTTAGGAATGGCCTATGCTCCGACCATCGAAGGCCCTTACCATGTATTAAACAATGAGCAACCCATCTTCCAGGTAGACGGACAAGGAGAAGCGGAAGATCCTTTTCTCTGGAAGGATGATAAGGGATATCATGCCATCTTTAAGGATCATGTAGCTAAATTTACAGGTGAAAAAGGAGGTGGTGTTATGGCACATTCCAAAGACGGCATCAACTGGACTGTTGATAATGACCCGAAAGCATATTCCAAAACAATAGAGTGGGAAGACGGCACAATAGCGAAACAAGGACAATTGGAACGTCCATTTATACTTTTTGAGGATGGCAAGCCGGCATTCATATTCTTTGCGACAATGGATGGTCCGGGTGAATTTGAAAACGGGACGCACTCCTGGAACATGGTTATTCCGCTAAAATAGTTACCTTTGCAGAAATATTGAATAACTGATTGATATGCAGAGTACCCTCCCCATTCATTTTGCCCCGCTGCAAGGTTACACCGAGGCTATTTACCGACAAGCGCATGCCCGTATATTCGGCGGTGTAGAGAGTTATTATACTCCTTTTGTACGTGTAGAGCACGGAGAAATCCGAAAAAAAGATATGCGAGAGATTACTCTGGAAAACAACCGTGGCGTGCAACTTATTCCACAACTCATTGCTTCCGATGTGGACAAAATGGAGCAGATAATTGCCCTATTCATCGAAAAAGGATATAGGAATGTGGACATAAATCTGGGATGTCCTTTCCCTATTTTGGCTAAACGACACAATGGTTCGGGGATGCTTCCTTATCCCGAAGAGGTACGGGAATTGCTGACTGCAGCCATAAAGAATCACCCCGACCTTCTGTTCTCTGTCAAGATGAGGTTGGGTTGGGAGAACGCGGAAGAATGCCTGGCTTTGCTACCCTTGCTGAATGAACTGCCACTGACACATATCATCATGCATCCCCGATTGGGAAAACAACAATATAAAGGGGAAGTGGATTTAAAAGGTTTTGAAGCCTTCTACAACGAATGCCGTCATCCGCTTATTTATAACGGTGATTTACTTACAGTAGAAGATATACAGGCCATCAGCGAACGTTTCCCACAACTGGCGGGTATTATGATAGGACGTGGACTGCTTGCTAATCCCGCCTTAGCTTTAGAGTATCAACAGGGACATCCGCTTTCCGAAAAGGATATGCAGGAGAGACTCAGATTGTTCCATGCTGACGTATTTGCCCAGTATGGTAATCTTCTGGAGGGGGGAGACAAACAACTGCTGACGAAAATGAAAAACTTCTGGGAATATCTGATGCCGGACGGAGACCGGAAAGCCAAAAAGGCAATTCATAAAGCCAACAAGCTGGAAACTTACCAGGCGGCAGTCCGCAGCTTGTTGGGGTAATCATTAATCTTATTCCGGATTTACGCCCGGAATCGTATGTACATCCTTACGTATCTGCGCTACATGATGCAGCTTCATCCAGTCGTGCAGGTACTCACGGTGTTGCAACAGGATTACTTTGTATTTCTCCTCGATGGCTAGATTCCGCATTTCACCACGGTCTTTTTCCATATCAAAAAGTTGTTCACGATAACGGCCTTTGTCATACAACACATATTTATAGCGAGAGGTACGCAAAGCCCAGCCACGTGTATTTCCACCTTTATCGAAAGTGGTTTCAGTCACGATATAGTCCTGATGCTTCAATGACGGATCAGCTTTCTCTACCAACGCTCTGAAAGAGATACCATGCAGCCCTTCAGGAAGCCGGATGCCTGCCCAGTCGCAAACTGCTGCAAAGAAATCGACACCATTATTCACCAGTTGCGGCATCTCCTTGCCGGCATTCTTCTTTCCCGGTAAGGTTACAATCAGAGGAATATTTACTACCTCTTCATATAAAGCCGATTTCTGGTTCCAATGGTGTGCTCCCACTCCATCGCCATGATCACTGGTAAATATCACGACTGTATTCTTCCATAAATCCTGTTTATCTATAGCATTCAAAATCTTACCGATTTCTGCATCCACCTTTTCAACCAAGCGGTAATAGAGGCTACGGTAACGGCGCCAATCATCCGGAGTGTAGTTACGGGTAGGATAAGCCGAATAATTCAGGCTCTGCTCATAACTGATAACATCAGCGTCATAGGGATTCTTAGCGAAATTAAGAGGTAGTCCCGGCCACTCATTCTGCGGCAGGTCTTCTATATTTCCCCAAGGCAAATTCTGGCTACGTGCGTACTCACAGATATTATGCGGGTTATCGAATCCCGCCACCAGGAAGAAGGGTTTGGGGTGTTTTTGTTCCAGAAAGCCGACACAGGCTTCCGCCAGCCCATTATCACTATGAGGATGGATAGTAGTAAAACCGAACTCTTTATCCGGCATGGAGGCAGTATGTACATGCCATTTACCGGCATAGATACAATCATAACCGGCATCCTGCATCAGTGTTCCCAAAGTCCGGGTACGCAACGAGTCCGGTATCGGCGTACCGTTTCGGGCAAGTCCTACTTCGTGCGAAGTATAGCCTGTAAACATAGCCGCCCTGGCAGGTCCGCTCAGGGGCGTAGAACAATAGGCATTACGGAACAGAACACCTGACTGTGCCAGTTTATCCATATTCGGAGTATGCAAGTCATCGTTTCCCATGCAACTCATCGCAGAGGCTGTCTGCTGATCGGTTACAATGTAGATGATATTAGGCAACCCTTTTGCCCAAACCAAGGAAGGAGCGACAGCCGTTGCACACAACATTATATTCCTTACTTTCATCACAGTTCTATTTTAAGTACTCACTTCATTATTTCTTCAGCTCCACATCGAAGCTGGCGGCATCTCTGCATGTAAAACGCAGAACAGTTTGCAACTTATCTTTGGAAATCACTTTGCAATAAGGAGTTTCTGCAACATTCCATTCACCCTTTAAAGTAACGGTTACAGGTATTTCACCACTATCATTGTCAATCCAGGGACGCGAATAGATGCTACGTTCTATACGTTTGCCATCCTTGTCAAAAGCCTCATCGCTCGGACCTCGATACAGTGCCAGATCCGGTTGAGAAACGGTCAATAAGAGCTTATCTCTGTCTTCACGTATCATGACGAGGCAGGAAGTATCAGCTTTCTGCAACAATCCCTCCTTAGGTAATGCCTGTGGTGTTTCAAAAAGTACGTATGAAGTCAGGTTATCAGTCAAAGAATAAACAACATGGGCGTTGCGATCCTGTTGCAGTACCTTGTAAGACGGCTTCTTTGCGAAAGCTTTCAGAGAGGCTGCATCCGTGCGGGGCAGGACAGCATATTCATAAGAAGCACCTTTCGGAGCTTTTCCATGCTCTAATACCAATGAAACCCAATCACCGGAAGTAGGCTTCGGATTACGTTCACCTACGGTAACTTGTGGGAAGTTCTTTTCATATTTTGCCGCTTTCATCGAGCTTTTCGACAAATAATAACCTACTCCGTTAGGATCGATATAAGTCTGTCCGTCACTTTTATAAGCTGCCCAGTAATCATGCATTTCGGGAGTAGTGGCTGCCAACTGGAAAACGGTAGTTTCTGTCGGGAACTCTTCATTTGTATTCTCAATATCCGTTCCCAGACATACAATCGTTCCATTGAAGAAGTGATAAGATTTACGGGCACGGTGTGAACCGTTGTACTTGTCATGCTCGTGAAGCTTCATGCCGAAGTTACCGTTTAACCTTGCCTGAGACAATCCGCCTGCAAAAGCCTCATCGGAATATAGCATTTCTTCCATACCGGAGAAAGTATCTACATTCATCACTTTGGCACGAAGCTGATCGAATGGCAAATGAATAGTCGTCGTACCGGGGAAACGGTTCCAGTCGAAGCCTGCTTCCTGCCAGCCGCTGGTTGTAAAAGTAACCATTTCATCGGGTTTTCCGGTCAATATCTGCATGCTTCCGTGAGCCAGGTAGCGACCAAAGAAATTAGCATCCAGATAATGCTCTGCTGCCCAAAGGTAACGGGAATGCCCGCGTACCACAGCTGCCCAGTTATCCCGGCGCTGTACTGAAACGCAGCCGTAACCTAACGCCAGATTACCTTGCGGATCGGGTTCGGGACGGAATCCCTGTGCTTCAAATAGTTGTTTCAATTTCTGTTCATGGACAGTAGATGCTTTCGGTAGATAATCAGGAGCATTCTTATCAGGAGTTTCCGTATAAGAAACCAGACGCAGATAAGCGGCAGCCAGCTCAGGATCATATTCCTGCTTTCCATCGGGAGTGCCAGCCAATGCCAAAGTAGCATATTGTATAGGTATCAATTGCCCCTTTCCATTAGGATGGCGTCCTGACATGGAGAGAGCCCATTGCTTGGTATTACAATAGAAACGCATGGTAAGCAATACATTCTTTACTGTTTCGTGGGCTATTTCAGATACTTTGAAACCTGTTCCGCTCAACAGATAAATCATATTTGTCGCACCATCCAGACCACCGACTGCATAAGCCGGATAATTATTGCGATGGTGGAAACAAGCACCGTCTTTTTTGAAAGAACCGGCCAATCCGAGTGCCGGGCGGCAACCATAATCTATCCAACGGGAGAAAGAACGGAGATATTGAAGTTTCTCAGGAGTATCTTCCATAATCAGGATACTTGCCATGCGCCCCTGCGTCTGTGTATTGAAAGTATCTATATCAATGCCATTGACCGTAGGTTTAGGATATACTTCATTGGTGATAGCATACCAGCGCAAGGTGCGTTCCGCTTCGTTCAGTTTTCCGGCTTCTCTCAATACATCTTTCATCAGGAAATAGGCCACATACAAACCGCGCATACTGTATCCGTAATGATGGATATTTCCCCAACAACTGCCATAGGCTACTCCTTGATCGGTGATGTGGTCGTACATAGCCAGGAACTTCTGTTTCAGTTCATCCTTTGTCACATCATCCGAGGCATTGTTATAAGCATAGGCTATCCGGCGCATCAGATTGAAATACTCACTCATCTCCATCCCTAACTTGGTGAACATGCCTTTATCCCAGTTGGGATACATACGTTCGTAAGCTTCTGCCTGGCGTACCATAAAGATGGGCAATCCGCTTACAACGCCGTCTTTATAAGTAATCCCATAGAAATCATATTTCTTACGGATGCCTTCCATCTCTTTTTCTGTAAGTTTAGAAGGAGTATAAAGCATATCGCGGAAACGTTTTTCCATCAACTGCATATCTTGTCTGTCCTTCTCACTAACCGGAGTAAGGGCTATTTCCGGTTTCCACAGGGAATGTTCATAAATCACCAGCCAATGGTTGGTGGTTCCTTTATTAACGAAGGGCACTTGCACATCAGCAGTTTGCTGACGGGCATCCACTTTACTGGCAGTTATCAGATGGTCGATGAACAACTCTCCTTTCACGTTAGGTGCAACGATACGCAGTTCATTCATCCCGAGTTCAGGAGTACCTTGCATATCGCGCTCGTAGCAGACCCATGCAGCACGCCAGCCGGTGAAGTTAATACCGAAAGGAAAAGAAGTACACTTCTTCCCATCTTTCAGGAATTCAAACTCAATAGTAGTATCTTGGGCTTTTGCATTATACACCCAGACAATGAAAGCGGAAAGGTAAGTATCTTTTCCAGTAGGGTCTTTCTTCTCGAACTTCAGATCACGCTGAAGAGTCAACACAGAGCCGGGTTCGAAGGTCCATCGCAAACTGTGTGTACCGTCTTTATAATGTTGGTCGCTAATGCCGAGCGTGGCTTTCGTTGCACTTAAGCCGGTAGGAAGCTCTGGTTGTTCAAAAGAGAGTAACCGGTCATTCTTTACGACTTGTGCCGACAGGCTAAAGGAGAACAGTGCAGTACATACAGCAACAAGGATAGATTTCATCAGATCAAATTTCGTCATCATGGTATGAGAATATTATTGGGATTAATTCAAGCGTTCGATATGGAAGTTCGTGAAACAAACATGATTTTGCAGAAGGCGCAGACCAAAATGACCATCGCCTGCACCGGCTTCGAGAGGTAGGTGGAAAAGTTCCTCACCATCTACTAAGAAAGTTGTGCTATTATTCTGAACACGAATCCGGATGTGATACCATAGATTCGGCTTCAATAGATGAACGGGATCGGTATACTCTTTAATCAAAGGTTTGATGCGAGCCTCATCTACATCGTAAAACTGACCGTAGTAACGACGGAAACGGGTAGTGGTATTATCATTGCCACCATAGCCTACATAGAACAGATTCAATGTATTATAGTTACGGAAGATACCATTTCGCCAGGTGGAGCGAGCTAATAATTTGCCGGGGTATTTCGGATCGTTTGCAGCCCAGAAGCAGTTCATGTCGCTAAGACGATCGTGTTCCCCGCCATTCATCACCATGCAGATATGATAACTGATTTCATAATCACCGGTCAGACGGTCTTTATACCATAAAGTAAGTCCTTCGGGTACGATAAGTTCAAGCGTATCTTCACGGATGGTGAAGTCCATCATTCCCGACTGGTCTTCGGCAATCCAATGGCCCAAAGAAGCGCGCTCTTGCGCCAATAAAGTACAAGGGAGAAAAAGGAAAATACATTTCCACAGAATTTGTATGAAAGATGAATGTGTCATTTCCGGTATTAGTTTCGTTTACAATATTTCCACATTGCAAAGAAACGGTACTTTTTAGAGAAAATGACACATAAATCGTACAGAAAAAGTATATTTTAGTAATTTAGGGATGCATCTCCTCAAACGCCTTATTCTCTTCTTCTATCGTAGTGATGGTTTCCGGCAGCTCACTGATAGGAAGATCGAAGTTATACCAGTCAGTATAGCAATCGGTGACATACCACTTTCCGTCAATCAGCTCAAACACTACGCGAAGGGAAGCTTCCGACTCATCATAGCCTGCCTCAAACTCTTTATGTTTGGGGTTGTTTACGGTGAAACGGGAGACATAAACTCCACCTTCCTCGTCTGTGATACGCTCTTCTTTGAATGCATCTTCGCCCAGCAACGCCCACTTCTCACGTGTAAACGGAAAAGTCTTCTCCGTCTCACCATCTTCCTCTAACAGGGCAATAGGAGTTTTCAACGGAAACTTGATACGGGAATACTGGAAAGAGGCACTGGAAGTAAATTTCTTGAGGAATGCCTGAAAGTCCTCATTAGCTGCGGCAGCCTGACCATTCGTAGTCGTCAGCATAAGTACCGCGAAAAGACAAAATACAAAGTGAATTGCCTTCATCTGGTTACAATGTCAAAGGGTTTATTAATCAGCGACAAAGATAATGCAAATCCGCAGATTTAATATAAAAGAGAAAAAGAATATTTTAAAGTATCTATTCCGCCATTTCTCATCAATCCAGTTCAGTACCTGCTGAGTCTTATTTTTGCCGCAGATACTCAAAGCCGAAACGACAGCGCAAGCAATCTTTCTTATCACAATACTCTTTCTGAAGTTGCAGTAAGGCTTGCGAGTCGGCAGCAGTGGATACAGGCAGCCCTGCCCCACTCCAATGGCGAATGATGTGATTATCTTCTGCCTTCAGGCTCTCAAGAAAACGGGTGGCACGTTCGCAGAGTGCTTCGTCTGCTTTATGCAAACCGTAAGCATAGAGGAAAGGAATGATAGTGTTAATCACAATCAGGTTTTGTGCATTCTTTCCAACTTGTTTTTCCTGGCTGGGAGAAGTCTTTTTAAAATTGAAATGCTCTTCCCAATACGGAGAGGTACTAATAGTCAGTAGTTTCTGAACAACTTCCAGTGTTTCCGCTTCCATGATGCGGGAGAACAGCGAGCGCTCCTTATAATACAGGTTTGCCAACTGTGCCAGCCGGACATGGGGAAAATTGCCGGGACGCAAACGAAGAAAACGCCATTGAGTGGCGGGCATTGGAGCTGATAATTCAAACTTATGCTGCAAATAGCGGAACTCTTTCTGCAATTTCCGGTAATATTCATCAGCATCCGGCAATTCCTCATCCAGCAACCCGGCTTGTCCGAAGAAGAAAGCTTCCACCTGAAAGAGATTGTCGCGGTGCTTATCTATCGCCCGGAAAGGCAAATGATTGGCCCATGCCTCAAAAGCATCCCCATTTAACCCGAAACCAAAGTTACGGGACAAGGTTATGAAGAATACATCTTCCCAATGATTATTGCAATGTTTCAATCGGGCGGCAATAGCACGGGCCTTCTGTTCAAAGCGTTCCACCTGCAAGGCAGAAAGCCAGGAATGAACAATGAGTTTCGGTAAAGAAGATAATATGGAATAGCAAGGAGGATAAATCTCCGCATGGCTCAGCTCGGCATAGTGTCGGCGGATGGACTCGGGGCAAGAAAGCTGCAACTGGGGTATCGGTGCACCGTTCGCACAAAACACTTCACAATCTACGGTCTCCGCTACATGCAGGATCACGTTATCATAAGCAATATCTTTATCGTGCCCATGCCGCATCCAGTCGGAGGCAACAGTATGTACTTCAACGTTTCCCACCCAGAGGGTACCGTCTATTTTCAGTTTGGCATTAAAGAAGTCGGGGCCTGCATTTGTGTTCGGTAGTCCGGCATCTATCACCTCAACCGGCTTGCCGGTAGTCGTCCGAAGCATCTTCAAAGGAAAGATTTTATGCTTCCAAACGTAATGCAATAGTAGTTCCATTGTTAACAAGAAGTTAATATTGCCCGCAAATGTAAGAAAAACATTACCTTTGCGACCTATAAAATGTTGATAAAGTGAATTAAAACAGAAAAAAGAATGAAAATAGCATTAATCGGTTACGGAAGAATGGGTAAGGAGATCGAGAAGATTGCCCTCAGTCGCGGACACGAGATTGTCAGCATCATCGATGTAGATAACCAGGAGGATTTTAAATCGGATGCTTTCAAGAGCGCCGATGTTGCCATAGAATTCACCAATCCCATGGTAGCCTACAATAATTATATAAAGGCTTTCGAAGCCGGTGTGAAGTTAGTTTCCGGCAGTACGGGTTGGATGGATGAACATGGCGATGAAATCAAAGAGCTTTGCACCAAAGGAGGTAAAACGCTGTTTTGGGCGTCTAACTTCAGCTTGGGCGTCACCATCTTTTCTGCCGTGAATAAATATCTGGCAAAAATAATGAACCAGTTTCCGGCTTACGATGTGACGATGAGCGAGACACACCATATCCACAAACTGGATGCTCCAAGCGGTACGGCTATCACGCTTGCCGAAGAAATTCTGGAAAACCTCGACCGTAAAGAACGCTGGGTGAAAGGAACCATGCAGGCACCGGATGGAACCGTTTCAGGTTCTACCGAATGTGCGGTCAATGAACTACCCGTCAGCTCCATCCGCGAAGGGGAAGTGCCGGGTATCCACGTAATCCGCTACGAATCGGAAGCTGACAGCATTATCCTTACGCACGATGCCAAGAACCGCAAAGGTTTTGCGCTGGGTGCCGTACTCGCTGCCGAATTTACTGCTAATAAGGAAGGTTATCTGGGAATGAGAGACTTGTTCCCTTTCCTGAAATAATAAAACAGACCATAAACAACAAGCTAAAATGAGAAAAGCAACTCGCGCCCAATGGATTAAATTTGCAATCATCACCGTGCTTTACCTCGCCTTCCTGGTATGGGTAAAAAGCTGGTTGGGACTGATTGTCCTACCTTTCATCTTCGACATTTACATCAGCAAAAAAATCCCCTGGGGCTTCTGGAAAAAGTCTAAGAATCCGGCTGTACGCAGCATCATGAGTTGGGTAGACGCTATCGTGTTTGCACTGGTAGCTGTTTACTTTGTCAATATCTACGTATTCCAGAATTATCAGATACCTTCTTCTTCACTGGAGAAATCATTGTTGGTAGGCGATTACCTCTACGTCAGCAAATTAAGCTACGGTCCGCGCGTACCCAATACACCGTTGTCCATGCCGCTGGCTCAGCACACCCTGCCACTGGTAAATACCAAATCGTACATTGAGTGGCCTCAATGGGACTACAAACGTGTTCCGGGTCTGGGCAAAGTGAAGCGGAATGATATCGTAGTATTCAACTTCCCTGCAGGAGATACCGTAGCCACCAACTATCAACAAACGGACTTTTATTCTCTTGCCTACAACGAAGGGCAGCGGATGTATCCGAATCCCGTAAATATGGACAGTCTGACGCGTAAGCAACAAGGTGCCGTTTACGATTTGTACTACAATGCCGGAAGAAACCTGATACTTTCCAATCCTAAAATGTATGGTGACGTTGTTATCCGTCCTGTAGACCGCCGCGAGAACTATGTAAAGCGTTGTGTCGGATTACCGGGAGATACACTTGAAATCAGGGATGCCCAAGTCTATATCGACGGGAAGCCTCTTGAAAATCCGGAAGACATGCAGCTCAACTATCTGGTACAGACCACAGGTCCGTACATCACAGAGGATATGTTCCGCGAACTGGGCATCAGTAAGGATGATCAGGCAATGGTCACTAACGAAAGCCTGTTAATGGAGATGGGATTAACCCACCGTGATGCACAAGGACGCCTGGCTCCTACCTACGATCTGCCGCTGACAAAGAAAATGCTTGAAACGCTATCGGCTAATAAGAAACTGGTCAGCCGCATCGTCATGGAACCGGAAATGTTCACCGGTCAGATGTATCCGTTGAACCTCTATACAAAGTGGGATCGCAATAACTACGGCCCAATCTGGATACCGAAGAAAGGTGCTACCATCAAACTGACCGAGGATAATCTGCCTATCTACGAACGTCCTATCAGAGCATACGAAGGCAATACGCTGGAAGTAAAAGAGGATGGCATCTACATCAACGGCAAAAAGACAGACGAATATACCTTCAAGATGGACTATTACTGGATGATGGGTGACAATCGCCACAACTCTGCCGATGCCCGTTCCTGGGGATTCGTTCCGGAAGATCATGTCGTAGGTAAGCCGATTGTAGTTTGGCTGTCACTCGATAAGGATCGCGGCTGGTTTGACGGTAAAATCCGTTGGAACCGGATATTTAAGTGGGTAAAGTAAGCGCCTGAAATGAAAAAGGCATGGAAGATAACGGGAGCAATCATCGGAATAATACTCGTTGTAGTGTTACTCCGGGGTTGCGTTATGACTTCCTACCTTATTCCCTCATCGGGTATGGAGAACTCCCTGTTTCAGGGAGAACGTATTCTGGTAAATAAATGGAGCTATGGGTTGCGCCTTCCCCTCATGGCGTTGTGGAATTATCATCGCTGGGGAGACAGTCCCGTAGAAAAGGAAGACATTATCGTCTTTAACAATCCGGCTAATCTTTCAGAGTCTGTCATTTCCCGACGTGAGGTATTCATCAGCCGTTGTATCGGTGTGCCGGGAGATACGTTGCTGATAGATTCCCTGTTTTCCGTCATTCCATCGGAAAAAAATGCTCCCGACCAGAAGTTCCTGTACACCTATCCCCGGAAAAAGGAGAAGCAGCTTGATTCATTACTCACTCTCCTGTCCATATGCGATAATCGCCTGATGGGACAGGACAGCATAAAGAACGTGCGTAGTTTCAGCCGTTACGAATATTATCTGCTGGAACAAGCCATGAACGGGAACTGCTGGATAAAACGATTGGATAAGAAAGACTCCATAGAGGCCTTACGTCCGCTGATTGTTCCCGGTAAGGGAAAAGCTGTACGTGTATATCCGTGGAACCGGACTCTGCTACGCAACACCCTGGTGCTGCATGAGAATAAGCAAGCTGAGATTAAAAACGATACATTATATGTAGAAGGTAAGCCCGTACAGCATTGCTGTTTTACCAAGGATTATTACTGGGTAAGTGCTAATAACTCCATCAATCTCTCTGATTCCCGTCTGTTTGGTTTTGTCCCTAAAGATCACATTATCGGCAAAGCCTCGCTCATCTGGTTTTCCAAGGAGAGCGACACCGGGCTGTTCGGGGGTTATCGCTGGAAACGTTTCCTCAGTCCCGTACAATAGAAAAGGAGAAATCGTAAGAGAACTAACCAAAGAATGAATTCAAAATGAAAACTGTATATCTTTCTTCTGCCTATCTGGCACCCGTAGAATATTATGCCAAGTTACTGGCTTATGACAAGGTCTTTATCGAGCAGCACGACCATTATGTGAAACAGACTTACCGCAACCGCTGTACCATTGCAGCACCGGACGGTGAATTGGCACTTTCCATCCCTACCGTCAAGCCCGATACCTTGAAATGCCCACTAAAAGACATTCGTATCTCCGATCATGGCAACTGGCGGCACCTGCATTGGAATGCCCTGTCATCTGCTTACAATCATACGCCTTTCTTTGAATACTACAAAGATGATTTCCAGCCTTTCTATGAGAAGAAATATGAGTTTTTAGTCGATTTCAACGAAGAATTATGCCGTCTTGTCTGTTCACTGATAGACATACAGCTAGACATGGAGCGCACTGACATGTACAAGATCGACTTTACATCCGATGAAGATGATTTTCGCGAACGAATTCATCCGAAGAAAGATTATAAGGAGGAAGACCCGGACTTCATAGTCCAGCCTTATTATCAGGTCTTCCAAGAACGACTCGGCTTCCTGCCTAATCTCAGCATCGTCGATTTACTGTTTAATATGGGACCGGAGAGTTTACTGATATTGCAAAAATCATTGTGAGAATTTCTGTAGAAATTCTACAAGGTTCTCCCCCTCTTTAAGTCCAAACTTTTTGCGTAAACGATAGCGGCTGACCTCTACCCCACGCTGTGAAATATTCATTAATGGAGCAATCTCTTTTGACATCAAATTCATTTTTATATAAGCACATAATAATTTCTCCCTTTTCGTTAATTCAGGAAAACGTGCTTCAAGTTTTTGGAATAAATTATGGTGTACTGAATCAAATGTACTTTGAAAGGCCGACAAATCATCATCATGCTCCATATTCGTATCAATTTGGCTAATGAGGCATAAGATTTTCCGACGAATAATTACTAAATTTTCTTCCTTGGCAGCATGTAAAATACTCAGTACTTCACTCTTGATATTCTGTAATATCTCATTCTTACGAATAATATTCAGTGTAGTATGTATCAACTCCTCAGACTTGTGGCGTAATTCTGCCTGCAAATTTTCTTCTTTCAACAAATCAATCTTCTTACTATTTAATTCATTTTCTCTCTGAAAAACTTGTTTCTGACGATAAAGTTCTAACTCCTTCAACATGACCAAATGTTTACGCTCCATTGACATACGATAGTATATATAAGTTAACAACATTACAATCAACACACTATATAGTAAATAACTCCACCATGTACGATACCAAGGAGAGAGTATTTCAAAAGAAAAGGATGCCGTTGTAGGCTCTTCCTGACCAACATGCGTACGAACATAAAAGGTGTATTTTCCTTCAGGTAATAGAGTATATTCCTTTATCGTATTTTCTCCCAACTGACTCCAAGGTTCAGAAACAGGTCCCGTCAATCGGCAAGAATAGAACAAAGCCAATGACCTATCATAATTGTTGATACTATACTCAATACGAATAGAATTATTTTTATAAGGAATCTTCAAGTACATATCATTTGGAATATAACTACACCCGTATACAAGGGAATCCTTAACTCCGGTCAGATATACCCGCCTGATTTGTAGATTCAATGGATATTTTTTCACTCGCTCCTGCATAAAATGTAATAGTGAAAAACCGTCCTCCATACCTATCATTGCTTCATTCTCGGTAAAAACATTAACAGTTTCAAAATCTTCTATCAAACAATTTTTTAAATAAGCTTCATTCTCTCTCCGATAGTAACTGTTTGCTAATGGATCATAATGCAACAACTTTAATACACCATCAGTCACATACCAAATATTCCGCAAGGAGTCTTGCATTATATATGTATAAGCAGTTCTGCCATCCATTTGCTTTTCCAATCGATCATATCTTTCCAAATTATCTTTCAATTGGTTATAACGAAACAATCCTTGTCTCGAAGCTATTACAATCTCATCATCAACCCTAGTAATACATACATTATCTCCCATAGGCAACTCCTCAAAATTGTAACATTTTTCATGAAGGATGGAATCACATTCTTCAGAAAGAAAAAGCCGATATAGTCCTCCTTCCTTATTTGCTGTCCACAAAGTATTTGCCAAAGGTTCTATATATAAACTTTTGGAAGAGAATCTTCTCCCCTTAACTCTTCTATGAAGTATCCATCGCCCCTCTACCTTTTTTAATGAATAAAGTCCAATGTAGGTAGCAACTAACAGTCTATCTTTCTGCGGTATAGATTTTACCCACCATACACCACGAATACCAGGAATGAGATAAAACTCATTGCCATCCAACACTCCTAACGCATTACTCCCAGCACAAAATAGTTTATCATCGTAAACTGCCAAAGAATAGATCTGCCCTGCTGTCCCCCAAACAGGTTCCAAACTCTGTACTTTATTTAAGACCAAAGGATAGTCTGTTACAAATACTCCTTGATTAGTTCCCAAGTATAATTTATTACGATATAGGCATGAAGCATAACCACTCCCTATCGTAGCCCTATTCTGAAAAATCGGAGAATGAAGATGAATGCAATCAATACCATTGTCCAACCCTAACCAAAGGTTATCTTCTCTATCAAAGAACAAAGAAAGTATTGTTTTATTCTGTAAGCCATTATGAACAGATATATGTTCTGTTTCTCCGGTATCCATATCTAAAAGTAACAAACCATCCTGCACAGTTCCTAAAGCCAGCAAAGAACCTTTAATAGTAGCACAAAAAAGACGATTTTGCTTCAAAAAGTCATCAGCACCCGAACGGAAAGGAATCAACATTCTATTCTCATAAAAAAATAATCCTCCCCGATTAGTTACCACAAGCAATTTATCCCGATAAGAAAAAAGTCCAATTACCCTCATACCAGTATCACTTATCATAGAATTAGTATTGGGCAGTAATACAAATTTATTCTTATCCAATACAAACAACCCGGTGCCTGCCACATAAAGCCGTTGCCCCACTAAAGCTGAATGAACAATACTATGACAATTAATTCGATGAATACGCTCATTTTCGAAGCAAAAGACAGCATTATCTGATTGAAAATAAACTTGATCTTCTATTATATGAATATTCCAAATATTTCCGATACTTCTTTTATCAATGCTATCTGAAAGGCAAATATAATCTAAACGCCCTAAAAAGTTCGGAACAAAATAACCAAATTGTTGCAGTCCACCCACATATATACGTCCATCTTTCCCAGCTTTCACAGCACGCATTTTCGCATTATGAATGGGATATACAGACCAGTTTGTCCCATCATATTCCAATAGCCCTTTATTATTAGCAAAATACATCCATCCATTATCATTCTGCATTATTCTCCAATTTTGTGAAGCAGCTTTATAAGAATTACGAGAGTAGTTAGTGATAGAACGTTGCCAACCAGCACACAATCTCTGGCTACAAAAAACAAAGAGGGTTAATAGTAAAAATGAAGTAACAAGTCTATTCATAGCATAATACATTAAAAGAGTTTTTAAAGATACATCTTTTTGAAGAAAAAAATATCGAAATACTGATTGCCGATCTAAAATAAGAAACCCTTCATCCTGTACAAAAACCATATAAATCAGCTACTTACCAAAATACAAAGAAAGTATTGATGTAGTATAAATGTTTTAATTGTGAGTTTTTGACGTATCCAAACTCCACCCTCCAATTCTATAAACAAATAGTTTTGCAACGCATTCAAGTCAATAATGTAATTATAGTATTAATCAAAATCTAAGTATTATGAGAATGAAAAATTCTTCATGGAAATTAGTGCAGTTTTTATTACTATGCTGTTTCCTTTTCCTCTCAGATGTCGGGATGTACGCCCAAAACGCACTTACCCTCACGGGACAGATAGTGGACACAACAACAAAAGAACCACTTATCGGAGTAACCATCCAAGAAAAAGGTACCACAAATGGAGGTATCACTGATTTTAATGGTAATTTTTCTCTTAAAGTATCTTCAAGTGATGCGCTTATCTCCTTTTCTTATATAGGATATAAGACTGTAGAGTTAAAGGCATCTGCTGTAAAAGGAATTATTCAGTTAAAAGAAGACAGTGAAACATTACAAGAAGTAGTAGTGGTGGGGTACGGAGTACAAAAAAAAGTAAATCTTTCAGGATCAGTGTCTGCAATTGATGGAGAACAAATTGCAGCCAAGCCCTCCAGTGATGTACTCTCCGCATTACAAGGTGAAATGCCGGGTGTTGCTGTGTTACGTAGCAGCGGGCAACCAGGTAGCGAAACATCGGGAATGCGTATTCGCGGGTTTTCATCCGTCAACTCCACATCAACATTAGTTTTAATTGATGGAATAGAAGGAGATATGACTTTATTAAATCCTAATGACATAGCTTCCATCTCAGTATTAAAAGACGCAGCAGCTTGTGCTATTTACGGTGCACGTGCAGCAGCCGGCGTTGTATTAATTACAACCAAAGTAGGTACAGAAGGGAAACCAAGAATCTCCTACAATGCTTATTATTCTTTTAATATTCCAGGTAATATGCCCGAACGCCTTCCGGCATGGGAAGAGCAAGGTTTTATTGATCAAAGCCGCATTCCTACTACTGGAAAAACAGAATGGACTGCAGAGAAAGCATCTTGGGTAGGAAATCCTAATTTCAACACTCGCCCCCTCTCCAATGGACGTTGGGACTTCTTTGATGCAGTCAACTGGGTAGCAGAAGGAACTAAAAAACATACGGCTCAGCAAAGCCATTCTGTATCTGTCAGCGGAGGTAGCAAAGCCATGAACTACATGTTGTCTGCCAACTTTTATACGAAAGATGGTTTGCTAAAATATGGACCGGATAGCAATGACCGCTACAATATCCATGCAAAAGTAAATACTAACATCAATAAATATATTGATTTAGGTATCAATGTGCAATACCAATCCAAGGAAGTGGAATCTTCTTCCTATGGATCTACCGGACTTTTCAATCTTCTTTACTCTGCCCGAGGACGTCAGTCCATATATAATCCCGAAGGGGATGAAAGTGGAAATCCGTATAATGGAGACTTACAGGCTAATGCAATTGATATAATGAAAAATGGTGGTCAGAAAACAACTAAATATGAAGCTTTCATCGGAAAAGCAAACCTGACCATCAAAGATTTTATAAAAGGACTCCGAATAAATTTGAGTGCATCACGTAAAGCAGGCTACTATGCCGAACAGAATAACAGACGTACCTTGGTTTGGAAAGACCGCTTTGGAAAAAATGTTCGTAACAGTACCAATGACCCAAATTCTTTATATAAAAAAAAGAACTCTGATTACCACGATTTGATGGAAGCAACCATCAACTATACATTCAATTTACAGAACCAGCATCATTTTAATGTATTAGCAGGTTCTTCTTATGAGAACTACCGCAAAGATGAAATTGATGCTACGGCAAAAAACATGAATTCTAATGATTTCTTCTCTTTCAACTATTATGATACATCAGTAGCCACTAATACCGTTATCGGAGATAATATTGAGCCATGGTCTATGATGTCCTATTTCGGAAGAGTCAACTATAACTTTAAAGAACGTTATCTACTAGAAGCTAACATCCGCTACGATGGCAGTTCACGTTTAGCCCCTGATAAACGTTGGAAAGCATTTCCGTCTATATCTGCTGCATGGCGTGTTAACGAAGAAAGATGGTTCAAAATTGATTGGATAAGCAATTTAAAAATTCGTGCTTCTTGGGGGCAACTGGGTAATGGGGCTGTACTCGGTCTATATGATTATATACCATTAATCAGCGATTCACAAAGTAATACATCAGCCACTTATATGGGCGAAAAGTGGTTCTATCAAGCTAATATGCCTTCTACTGAAAAGACTTGGGAAGTTATTGAAACAACCAACCTCGGTATAGATTTCGGTTTCCTGAATAATCGGTTAATCGGTAGTTTGGAATATTATTGGAAGTACAATAATGATATGCTTTCTTCTCTTCAACTTCCTCACCAAATAGGTATCGGTGTACCCAAAATAAATATCGGACGTTTAAAAACCTGGGGATGGGATTTCAATATCGGATGGAAAGATCAAATTAAAGATGTCAGTTATCAAATAAGTTTCAATCTCTCTGACAGCGACAACAGATTAGTAGAATATGATGGGGCCAGTGTTATCTCAGCCGGCGGTGTAGAATTATTGGAAGGTTATTCCTTAAATACTATTTGGGGATATGAGACAGATGGTTTCTGGAAAAGTCGTGAAGAGTATCTTAAATACAAAGAAGAACATCCGGGGTACAAATCATTCAATGATGGTAAAGTCAGTGGCGGTGACATAAAGTATGTTGCTCAAGGTGAGTCCAACCATGAAATTGGTGTCGGTGAAGCAACTCCTGAAAAGCCGGGTGACTTGGTCTGTCTAGGTAACTCTAACGGGCGCTACCTTTATGGGATAAATTTGGCAGCACAATGGAAAGGTTTCGATATTTCTGTAATGTTTCAAGGTGTAGCCAAACGTAAAGTAATTGTTAATCCGGAAGCCTTTGCACCTTTGTATCAAGACTACATGATGCCATGGACTATCCATCGTGATTATTGGACAGAAGATAATCAGAATGCATATTGGCCTCGACTGTATCAATATAAAGGCAATGATTTTAACTTTAAAACATCTGATAGATGGATACAAAATGGAGCATATCTTCGACTGAAGAACATTACTTTAGGGTACACTATACCTGTTCCTAAAAAATATCTGGAAAAACTGAGAATATATGTAACCGGAGAGGATATCTGGGAACATAGTAATATGCTTTCTGTGTTTGATCCGGAAATCGGAAATAATGCAAAAAGAGACCTCTATCCATTCTTCCGCAGTTGGACAATCGGATTAAATGTCACATTCTAAATAAAAGGACCAATATGAAAAAGATATATTTATTATTAATAGTTACTTTTCTAGTAGCTGGCTGCACGCTTAATAGAGAACCTGAAACCTCGCTTGCAGATCCCAATTTCTGGAAGTCAGAGAAAGACCTACGAGGTGCATGCAACAGATTATACATTGATCTGCCAGGTTTCTCACATGACAAACGTTCTGATGAACTAGTAGGTCCCAATCAAGATGTAGTTTCCAGTGGCAATCGTAGTGTTCCTGGTACCTCCGGTGATTGGACTGATCCCTACAAAAAAATTGCAATATGTAATAATATCATCGTTAAAGGAGAAATAACTCCTGTCAGTGAAGAAGCCAGAAACCGTTGGATAGCAGAAGCTCGCTTTTTCCGTGCTTATCATTACTTTGATTTAGTAAAGAAATATGGTGATGTGCCCTTAATTTTAAAAGTATTCGGAAACACAACCGATCCGGATATTAAAAGAGCACGCGATCCACGAGAAACTGTAATCCAGCAATGCTATACTGATTTAGAGTTTGCCTTACAATGGCTTCCCAAAATTGATGCTTTAAAAAGTGAAAGTGATTGGGGGCGTGTTTCACAGTCAGCGGCATTAGGCATGATTGTACGAATCGGTTTATATGAAGGAACTCATAGTAAATATCATCAGACAACCGGGGGAGACTACAAAGCCCATTTAAAAAGAGCCATCGATGCTGCTGAAACAATGATCTACACAGAAAAAAAGCATGACCTTTACACTGACTTTCAAAAACTATTTTACTTCGATGGAGAAGGCAGTCAAAACAAGGAGAGCGTCTTTGTTAAAATCTATGGACCAAACGGAGCCGGAACAATTACACACAACAATTCTCGAGGGCTCGAAAATACAGCAGCAATAACCCGTAGCATGTTAGACAACTTTCTATATAGTGATGGCCTCCCCCGTGAAAAGTCTCCACTAGCAAAACACCCGGAAGTTAGATACAATGACGTTCTGGAGAATCGTGATCCTCGTTTGGCGATGACTATCTATGCAGCAGGTGAAGAAGCTTATAAAGGTACATATAAGCCATTCAAAACAGACGACCAGGCGCATGGCTACGGCTACCCTATTAAAAAAGGTTTTATGCTGGACCAATGGAGCACTAATAGTAAAGAAACTGTAGATAAGATAATTATCCGCTATGCCGAGATCCTAATTTCATATGCTGAGGCTTTATACGAGTATAATGGAAGTATCAGCGACCAGAAACTTGATGAAACCATTAATTATGTTCGCCAACGTGTAGGGTTTAACATAAAATTGACCAATGCTTTTGTACAAAGTAATAATCTGGATATGTTGAAAGAAATACGTCGAGAACGCATGGTGGAATTTATCGATGAGGGGTTACATTACAATGACATCATTCGCTGGAAAACGGCAGAAGAGGTTTTGCCTAAAGCGGTTTTAGGACTTCTCTATAATTCGGAAGATACGCCAGTTAAGGAAAATGAGTTAGGTGGACGCCTAACTGACAAAAATGGCTATTACAAAGGTGATAAACTCTATGATGAAGGTAATATTTTTGTTATTGAAGAGGCTGGCTCACGCAGTTTTGATCCCAAAAGAGATTATCTCTATCCAATACCTTCATATGAAATCGGTACTTCTGGAGGAAACATTAAACAAAACCCATATTGGGGCAATGAAAACTAATTAAAAACAAGCAATGAATATGAAGAAGTTTATGACACTTTTACTGTTTGTTACAGTATGCGGTCTGTTTGCCAGCTGCGGCGATGACGACTGGAGCAACAATAATCCAGAAATGGAGCACATTTACTATTATGGACTTGGTAATGTGAAATTTCCTGGAGGGAACGAATTACAATATGATGTAAAACAAGGAGAGGTTGTAGCTATTCCAACTTATTTTTTCAGTGCATATACGAGAAATTATAGTCCGGTTGTATTCTATTACACTTCACCGGTTCCCAAAGTCGAAGAGCTAAAATGCGGTGAAGATTATCAAGTAGTAGATACTAATGGTAACATCTTAGCCCCTGATACTAATACCGGATACAGCATGATTTGGCCAAATGCCAAAAAAGGGACCCAAAATATCTATATCAAAGCACTAACTGGTAAAAAAGGGAAAATCCGTGTATTGACTTTTGATCCTCAAAAAACGATTGATGCCACAGATATTAATTCTACAACCATTACCAAAACAGATGAATATGAAGTAAGAGCTTTTAGTGAAAACTATTATGTTACAGTTAATATTAAATAGAGATTTACAGTTCAGCTCTTTTAAAAAGGCATAGGAATATTCTAAATGAAGGCATGTCTTTGGGGACATGCCTTCATTCTAACTTAAAATTAATTATAAAATAGACGCAAACGCTCAACCATTCTCATCCACAAATTATTTTGAGAATTTCTGCAGGAATTCTGCAAGATTCTCCCCTTCTTCCAATCCCAGTTTCTTGCGTAAACGGTAACGGCTAATCTCCACTCCTCGCAAAGATATATTCAGGAGTGGAGCTATTTCTTTAGAAAGCAAATTCATCTGAATATAAGCACAAAGCAGTTTTTCTTTGTTATTCAGTTCCGGATATGCCTCTTCCAGTTTACGGAAGAAATCATGATGCACAGAATCGAAAGTACTCTGGAATGCCTGTAAATCATCATCATGCTCAATATTCGTATCGATCTGCCCCAACAACCGGAGTGTTTTCCGGCGAAGGGATACAAGATTCTCCTCACTGATAGAATGAGAAATACCCAGCACTTCTTTCTTGATGTCCAACAAGATTTCGTTCTTGCGCACAATATTCAAAGTGGTACGAATCAGTTCCTCCGATTTATAACGTAATTCTGACTGCAGGTTTTCTTCTTTCAGGATATCTATCTTCTTATCTTTCAGTTCACTTTCTTTCTTAAACTCTTGTTTCTGACGATAAAGTTCCAGTTCTTTCTGCATCAGCAAGCGCTTGCGGCTATCGGCAATACGATAATATATATAGTATAGCAAGCCACTTAACATGACTGCATAAATCAAATAGCTCCACCATGCACGATACCAGGGAGGTAATACCTCAAAAGCAAAACTCGTAATCACCGGTTCCTGATCTTTATCTGTCATCAGTTTTACACTGAATACATATTTCCCTTCATGTAAGCCTGTAAATTCCTTCATGCTATTCTCGCTGTACTCACTCCATTGACCTTTATCACTACCATTACTGAGCCGGAATGAATAAAGGGTTGCTTGGGAAGGATCATAGGTATTCACATTGTACTGAATACGAAGAGAGTTGTGACGATAAGGAACAATCACCGGCGAATCATCATACTGGTAACTACGCCCATAGATCAATGAATCACGTTGCCCGGTCAGATATACCCGACGAATCTGCAAAGACAATGGTGTAACATCCGTAGTAATCTGCGAAAGACTTACCAATGAGAAACCTTCTTCTGTGCCTACTACCGCCTGATCGTCACATACATTTACACACTCATTATTTTCAATCAACGAACCTTTCAGAAAAGACTCATGAGGATTCTTATAATAAGTATTTTTCATGGCATCATAGCGCAACAGTTTCAGCGCTCCGCCCACTACATACCACATATTATGCGAAATATCTGTAGTAAGATAAGTATAGGAAGCCTTTCCATCCAATAAAGATTCCAGCTCTGAATACTCTTCCAAGCTATCCGTAACCTGATTATAACGCCATAAGCCATAGTGTGACACCACCACGGTTTCATTGTTTATCTGAGCCAAATAAGCATCATATCCCGTAGGAAAAGAATGGTTATTATAGTTCTTCAAATTTATGACTTCTTTCAAGTCATCAGACAGTTGAAGGCGACACACACCTCTATCTTTATTAGTAATCCATAATATATTACCTGTCTTCTCAGCCAAAAGACTTTTTGCAGAATAGGTAAAGTTCCGAAGCCGGCCGGCTACTTTCCACTTTCCGGATTCCTTCTGCAACAGATGTAATCCGCTATATTTGCCATATGTTCCCACAATCAACACATCCGGCCGGTGGCTGAGAGATACAAGCAGACGCGTCCCTCTCAAGCCATCCAGATGTTCCACATTAGCACCATCTATTACAAAAATGCCATTATCCGAAGCACAGAACAGCTTATCATCATGATTCAGGAACGACCACACCTGACCACCCGTACCGGGAATAAAATCCATCGGTATCGTCTGATTCAAATCTACAGAAGGCACGGTACAATACAATCCCTGGTTAGTTCCCAAATATAGTTTATCCCGATAGAGATGAGAAGTGTATCCCGAACCTATAACCGGCTTGTTACCATATAAAGAGGATATACGAGAATTCAAATGAATATAATCAATTCCATTATCCAATCCTAACCAAAGATTTTCCTGTGTATCAAAAGCCATACTAAGCACTGTTTTATTCTGCAATCCGCTACTAATAGATATGACATCGATCTCATCTTTTTCAAGATTCAATAAGCACACCCCATCTTGTACAGAGCCTATGGCCAACAAAGAATGATTAAGAGCCGCACAAAACACACGGTTTTTCTTCATGAACTCATCTGCCGCACAAGTATATTTATCAATCTTTTCACCATCATAAGTAAAGAGTCCGTTATAGCGGGTAGCTATCAGAACCTTACCGTTATAAGGTAACAGACTGGAAATTCTTCCCAATATCTCCGAACCGGGTACTACAGTGAAGTCTTTCCCATCAAGAATAAGTAGCCCCTCGGCAGCGCCTATATAAAATTTATTGTATACGATAGAAGAAGTATATATTTCACCGCTACATTCCAGATACTCCAAACGGTCATTTTCCCAATAAAACAAGCTACGATCCGACTGGAAACAGATTCGGTTTTTGTCTTGCAGAATATTCCAGATAACACCAATAGCAGAGTTAGGAGGCAAACTATCCGAAAGACAAGTATAATCTAACCCTCCCAAACGATTCGGCGTAAAATAGCCAAAACGACCGATTCCACCGATGTAAATCCGTCCGTCATTTCCTATTTTCATAGCACGGGCTTTTGCATTATGCATGGGATAAAGATTCCATCCGGCACCATCAAACTCCAGCAGTCCATTGGTATTGGCCACATACATCCAACCGTTTTCATGCTGCTGTAACCCCCAATTCTGATTACCGGCTTTATAAGCATGACGTGTATAGTTCGTTATCGGCCGTTGCCAACCGGCACTCAATGATGAGCACAATAGGAGAAGAAAAAAGAATGTAGCATACGTCTTTAGTTTCATAGCGGTCAACTTTTGGTTTCGTAAAAGCAAAGATAATGTCTTTTTTATGAATAGCACTCTATTCTTTGAGAAAAAGAGAAGTAGTCTTGCAAGCATAAAATTACTACATATACTATTAATATCCAAAACATTACTTTCACATAGAGAAAGTCTTGATGTAGTCAGTAATCAAGGCTGATGTAGTTAAGATGTAGTCACATTTCCAATGTGAGTACGAAAGAGCGATATATTTGCCATCACTTTATACAACGATTTAGAAAAGCATATTAACCATTAAAAGAGAAAGGACGCCTATGAAATAATACTTAATGAATCACACATCTTATTAAAGAGGGGCATAAGATCCACTTCCACCTTAAGAAGTAAAAGCCCTCGGTTCTTACATGAAATTAACCTTTTATTATTCATTTAAATTTAAGCTATATGAAACATTTTTTGGTATTCCTATTAGTCTTTATTGGTATCGGAAGCGTCTCGGCACAACAGACCAAGATTACCGGTACAGTAAAAGATAACACAGGAGAAACGATTATTGGCGCTAATGTCACCATCAAAGGAGGTACAGGTGGTACTATCACAGACATTGACGGTCATTTTAGCATTGATGCCTCAACAAATGCCACTCTTGTGATATCCTTCATTGGATACACAACACAAGAGGTTGCCTTGAAAGGCAAAACAAATATCGTTGTAACTCTCAACGAAGACTCACAAGCATTGGACGAAGTTATAGTGATTGGGTATGGCACCCAGAAAAAAGTCAACCTGACCGGTTCGGTATCAGCAGTGAAGATTGATGAAGCAATTGCCAGCCGTTCCATTTCCAATGTATCGTCCGGACTTTCCGGTTTAGTACCGGGATTAGTGGTAAACCAATCTACTGGTTTTGCAGGTTCCGATGGCGCATCACTGAAAGTGCGCGGTTTAGGTTCTATCAATAACTCCGACCCGCTCATCGTAGTGGATGGCATGCCTGATGTTGACATCAACCGTATTAATATGAATGATATCGAGAGCATTTCTGTATTGAAAGATGCTGCTTCATCAGCCGTTTACGGTTCGCGTGCTGCTAATGGTGTTATTCTGATTACCACCAAAAACGGTCTGGGACAGAGTAAGGCAAAGATTACTTATAATGGTTCTTATGCTTGGGCAAGCCCGGTAGAATTCTACGACTACATGAATGACTACTCCCGCGCACTAACTATGCACATGCGGGCTGCCGGCACAGGAAACAGCTCAACCAACTTCCGCCAAGGAACAGTGGAGCAATGGATGGCCATGAGTATGGTTGACCCTATTCTGTTTCCCAACACCGACCAATTTGATGAGATGTTCCGCACAGGTGGTACACTCAACCAGACTATTTCGGCTTCGGGCGGTTCGGACAAAATGAATTTCTATGCATCAATCGGTATTATGGATCAGAAAGGATTGCAGATTCATAATGACTATAGCCGCTACAATATGCGTTTCAACCTGGATTATAAAATCCGAGACAACTTTAAAATCGGAATGAAGTCAGACGGTCAATGGTCCGAAACAACCGCTCCCCGTGGAAGCGGTTTGGAAAATGCCGGTTTGAAATATGCAGTATCCGGTATATTGAACAAGCATCCTGAAACGGGCGAATATGGTGGCGCCATGGCTTATGGTGAAAACTCTGCCGCCGGTAACGTCGCTGCCGAATATGAAGCATACCGTACAACTACCTCACGCAAGGAGTTCAATGGAAATGCTTATGCAGAATGGGAACCTCTGAAAGGTCTTAAACTAAATGTAAGCTATGCATTGAGGTATTATAATCAATTCTCAAAAGCTATTCAGAATCCTTTAAAGCAATGGAATTTCCAGAGCAATACAGTAGCCCGTGAAATGCCGGACAACGGAGGAGATGGTATTACCGACTCTAATTATGAAGGTTATAAAACACTGTTCCAAGGTAGAATTAGCTATGACCGTGAGATTGCTCCGGGACATCACATTACAGCGATGTTTAATGCCGCCGAAGAATTCTGGTCTGACCGTCAACTTGGCGCTTGGAGAAAAGACAGACTCCATTCAAGTCTCGAAGAACTGAATGCAGCCTCAGCTGCACAACAAACCAACTGGGGTAGATCCGAATCAGAAGGCTTACGTTCCTTTATCGGTCGTGTCAACTACGCAATGTTCGACAAATATTTGTTTGAGTTCAACTTCCGTTCGGACGGTTCTTCCCGTTTTGCCAAAGGACATCAGTGGGGCTTCTTCCCCTCAGGAGCAATCGGCTGGCGTATTTCTGAAGAAGCATTCTTTGAACCTTTGAAGAAAGTTATCAGCAATGCCAAATTCCGTGCTTCTTACGGTACATTGGGTAATAACTCCGGTGTAGGCCGTTATGAACAAAAGGAAACGATGAAAACGACTAATTACATCATGAATGGTAAGTTAGTACAAGGATTCAGTGCCAGTAAAATGATCAACCAGGATCTTTCCTGGGAATCAACACGTGTTATCAATGTGGGTCTGGACCTTGGTTTATTCAATAACCAACTGACGGCTGAACTTGACTGGTACGATCGTTTCACCACCGGTATGATTCGTGGCTCCAGTATTTCTTCTATCCTTTCCGGATATGACGCCCCCCGTGTAAATATCGCCGACTTGCGCAATCGTGGTATTGAAGCCAATATCACCTGGCGTTCCAAAGTTGGAAAATTGGATTACAGCATCAACGTGAATGCTTCTTACAATGTGAACAAACTGGAAGAATGGGGTGATCATCTCGACAGAGGATGGACAGCATTGAATATGCCTTACCACTTCCTGTATATTTATGAAGCCTACCCCGGACTGGTACAATCTTGGAATCAGATCTATAATGCTCCCTATCAAGGTAATTATACCGCACCCGGTGACGTCTTGATTAAAGACCTGAATGGTGACGGACAAATCGATGATAAAGATAAAAAAGCATGGAAAGATAAGTATCGTGAAACCCCACTCGGACAATTTGGTATCACCCTGACCGGAGGATATAAAGGTTTTGATATCCAGGCATTATTCCAGGGCAGTTATGGTCGCGCAGATATGTGGTTGGACGATCTCAATAATGTAAGCGTTCCAGCCGACCGTTATGCTTTCCAGAGTTTCCACTGGAATGACACCTGGTCATTGGATAATCGTAATGCTTCCATGCCAAGACTGGTTACAGGTAGCGGAGGTTCCTATAACAGAACGGAAAGCACTTTCTGGGCGGAAAACATGAATTATGTACGTCTGAAAAACTTGCAGATAGGTTATTCAATCCCAACCAAGTTACTGAAAAAGATTTCATTTGAACGTGCTCGTATTTATCTGTCTGCAGAAAATGTTTTCACAATAACCCCGTGGAAAGGTGTTGACCCGGAGAAATCTATCAGTAGTTGGAATCAACAATACAATAGATCGGATGCTAATGACCTCTATCCTTTGGTTAAAACCTATTCTATCGGTATTAATGTTGAATTTTGATAACCACCTTAAATTAGAAAACGAATATGAAATACATTAAGTATATATTATTTGCCGGACTGGTCGGAACAATGTCATCTTGCGTAAGTGATTTACTGGACAGACAGCCGACTACAGAAGTATCTTCAGACCTCTTCTGGAAAAGCACAGATGATGCTTTGTCATCCACTTACGGGGTCTACAATGCTATCCGTGACTTGTATGCTACCGATTATTATTACGACGGACAGGGTGAATTTCAAAATACCCGTGGCAAAAGTATCGGAAGTATCACGGGATGGAGCCCTGCCGCCTGGGTGACAAGCGGTTTTTCATCTATGTGGAACAATGCCTATAAAACTATCAACCGCGCTAACTTTACTATCCAGAACATAGAGCGGATGATTGAAATAGAGGGGAATGCCACCACCCGAACTTCTCTGGAACGTATTAATGCTGAAAACTATTTTCTTCGCGCATTAGCTTACTTCCGCCTGATTGAGAACTGGGGTGATGTACCTTATTATCGCCATGTACTCTCAGGAGATGCTGAAGCTTGTTCTCTTGAACGTATTCCTATTGCAACCATCAAGGATGATATCCTGCAAGACTTGCAATATGCTTACGAGAAACTGCCTGCAAGCGTAAGTGGTGGCGAAGCCGGACGTGCAACTCAGGTAGCAGCTTTGGCTTTCAAAGGCAAAATAGAACTTTACTGGGCATCCTGGAAGAAAAACGGTTGGCCGGAACTGAAAGATTTCCAACAAAGCACAAGCGAAGCCCAAGAATACTATAAACTGGCCGCTGCCGACTTCAAGAAAGTGATCTACGATTATGATCTGAAACTTTTCGGCAACGGTGACCCAGGCGAGTATCAGACTCCCAACTATTGGAAGTTATTCCAATATGATAATGAGTATTGCCAGGAAATCATATTTTCTCTTCAATATGGAGGTCCTAACTTAGGTGACGGACAAGGAGAAAGCTTATTACGTGATTTTGGCACACGTTCTACAGCCAATGCACAATGCTGGATTATGCCGACTAATCGCCTGGTAAACCGTTATCAATCGACTATAACAGGAGATTTCTTACCTGAGTTAATCTTAAACAATCAGGAAAATCTGGAAAACGGCGCATGGAACCGCAAAAGCTACGAAAATCGTGACTGGCGTATGAGAAGTACTATCTTATGGAATGGTGAAAAGATGATTAAAGTAGCTTTGGACGGTATGTCCATTGGTGACAGCCTGACTTGGATGTTCGGAGTTAGAGGCGAAGAATCCAAAGGCTTTATCAATAACGATGCCAGTAGTCAGACTGGTTATATCTACCGTAAATGGGTACGCCAAGTAGGTATTGCCGAACGTACACAGGGACCTCAAGATTTCTATCTGATGCGTCTTGCTGACGTCTACCTGATGTACTGTGAAGCCGTGAATGAAACAGATGGTCCATCACAGGAATTAGTAGGATTAATCAATCAAATCCGTAACAGAGGTAATCTGCCTGGATTGAAAGAAAGCAAGTATGCTAACAAAGAAGAGTTCTTTAAGGCTATCGAGCAAGAACGTATCGTAGAATTAGCTACCGAAGGGCATCGTCCGTTTGACATCCGCCGCTGGAGAAAAGTCAACGAAATATGGGGTGAACCGAATAGTGATGGGCAAACGCTGTATGACACTAAAGGCACCAGGCTCCGTGACGAGTTCAAAAATGCTTCCGAACGTGACTTCCAGAAATACTATATTTATCAGATTCCGGAAGGTGAAAGAAGCCGTAATCCGAAGTTGACTCAGAATACCCCATGGTATTAATGCTCAGCGTGAAAAACAATACTTATTTAAAACAAGAACGAACATTTATGAAAAGTGTATATAGAATACTAAGTCTTTTGTTTGTATGCCTCCTGATACAAGCTTGCGGAGACGCCCCGTTGGATGACAACAATTTGTTGATTACCGACAGTGAAGAATGCTATATGTCCAACTTCGAGTTGAGAGGTCCGGACGATCGTAATGTATTGGTTGAAACCAATATTCAGGATATAGAAACAGATGCTACGAAAGGTATAGTTACTGCTGTAGCTAAATTCGGAACAAATCTGAAGCATGTTAAACCTCACTGTTCTGTAGCTAAGGATTGTATTGTAACCCCTTCTATGGGTTCATGGATCGACTTTAGTCAATCACGTGAATATACGGTTATCTCGGGTAACCGCCAAGTGAAGAGGACCTATACCATCACTGTAGCTTTACAGGGAGAATAATTTAAAACAGTATCAACTTTAAAAAAGGAGACTATTTATGAAACTACTGAAATATGTAATGCTGTCTGCCATTGCGCTTTCCTGTTTTTCATGTAGCGATGACGATGATTCTACGCTGAGAAACGATCTGATCAAAAAGACAGTTGCTCCTGCTATCGCAGGTGAAAAAATAGAGTTCGCTTATGCCATGGGTGCCCAGATGGGACAGTTGGGTCAAGCCGAAGTAAGGGCTTCTATCGCAGGAGCCGAAGGTACAGGATTTGAACTCAACTCCTGGTTCACTGCAAGAAACAAACTGGTGGTAAACGGAGTGACGTATCAGGCAGGGGATGATGTTCCTGTACAAACAGTAAAGGACACTTCCACGAATGGTGCCACATCTACTGCCACTATGATGGATAAAGTAGATGAACACTATATGAATCCGACAGTGGCTTTCGGTACCAGCCAAGCATCACTGATTGCTGCTACTGTACGCTATGCATACGTGGTACCTGCAGAAGCTAAAGGAAAGAATATCTCTTTCACTTTCTCATCAACTTCCAGCACAGGCGCCAAGGCTTCTTACAGTACACCATCTTACCCTGTCTCTAAAATGGATATGAAACGGCTCATTGAATTGGGTAATGAAGGAGCCTGTTATTTCTCTATTGAAGACATGAAGGCTTATACAAAAGAAGAAGTAACCGCTCAAAGTCTGGCCGGTAAAATTGACTTTATTTACATTTACCAAGCTAAATTAAATGGTTACGATTATAAGCATTCATTCGTATCGCCAGGTACTGACCCGAAATACATTGCAATTGCAGGCATCGTTCCTGCTGGAGCCACCAATAAGACCCCTATGGAAAAACGCGCCAATGTACGAGATGCACAGCTGAAAGGTGAAGCACCCAATGTTTACATTGACGATGTTGACTTCCAGAGTTTGGATCTCGGCGCGGCAGTTGATTATGCATTGACATTCAGCAAGGATGACGGTGCATTTATGAAAACAGCAAATGGCAAGTATGCCGCTTATGTATATGTGAACAAAATTGATGATAGTGGTAAAATGACGGTTAGCATCAAACGTTATCCGTTGTAATCTCATGCACATGAATCGTATCAGAATCCATATTTTCTTTTTAATTGTGCTCCTCGCAGGAGGAATACAAGCTCAAAATCCCCGGTCGGTCTTCACCGACCGACCGGTGGACTCTGCAGCCGTATATTTTACTCCGGAATACTTCCCTATCAAACCAGATGGAAGTACGGACGTATCTGATGCTCTGCAAGAAGCACTGAATACCGCCAAACATAAAGAATCGGGTTGCGGTATTCTTTTTGTCCCCGAAGGAGTTTATAAACTTAGTAAAACGATATATATACCTTCAGGGATACGTCTCATTGGATATGGGACCAAACGTCCGGTATTCGTCCTTGGCAAAAATTCACCCGGTTTCCAGGAAGTGACGCATGAAACAAATAAAGGGAAGTATCTTTTCTGGTTCATCAGCGGAAACTACCGTTCTGAACGTCCAGTGAGTGATGCTAATGCCGGAACTTTTTATAGTTCGTTACTAAACGCAGATATTCGTATTGAAGATGGAAATCCGAATGCTTCAGGAATCCGCGCCCATTTTGCCCAGCACTGCTCCATCTCCAATGTGACGATTCACGTAGGAAAAGGACGTGCAGGAATTGTAGATGCAGGTAATCATCTGGAAAACGTATCCGTCTTTGGAGGAGAATATGGTATTGATACGGATAAATCAGCCCCGGGATGGCCCATTATGCTACTCAACAGTTATTTTGAAGGACAGCGTAAAAGTGCGATCCTGACTAATGAAGGCGGATTGACTATCGTACGCATGAAAGTAAAGAATGTACCCGTGGCTGTAGAGATTAAAAAAGATGCACCTGATCGCCTGTTTATGGAAGACTGTATCTTTGAGAATGTACAACAAACGGGACTCATTCTGACCGATGCAGGCAATGCAGCTACGCAAATCAATCTTCGAAATATACAGTGCAAAAATGTTCCGGTATTTTCTCTGGAACGTTCTACAAAAGAACAGGTATCCGGTAAGGGAAAGGCCTACTGCATTACCCGTTTCACTTATGGTTTCAACGCTAACAGTCTCGAAGATATTCCCCAGATAGTACGCGAAGCTGAAACCGTACCTATCAAGAATATTATTTCACTGGATGCCAGTGATACCCCGATGCTCCCTACAATGAATCATTGGGTCAATATTCGGGATTTGGGTGCCAAAGGAGACGGATTTAGCGATGATACGGAAATATTCCGGGAAGCCATAAAGAAATATACGAATATCTATATTCCGCAAGGATGGTATGTGGTCAAAGATCCATTAGTTTTAGAGCCGAATACAAATATAATCGGACTACACCCCGGAACCACTATCCTGTTAACACTAGGCGGTAATCCTGCATTTAGTGGTTTTGGAGCACCTCAGGCACAGTTAACGGCTCCCAAAGGAGGTACTAATATCGTATGTGGTATCTTCCTCAACGCTGATGCATATAATTATCGGGCTGTAAATTGTAAATGGATGGCAGGTGAAGGTTCATACTTATACGATGTAAAATTCAGCGGACATGATAAGAACCGCTTCTTCTATAACGGGCAAAGTGCAGCCAATCCATTAGAAAAGCCTATGCCTGTAACTCCGGAAACTCATGACCTGATAACCCGTGCCTGGGATAACCAACATTGGAGTTTATGGATTACCAACGGAGGCGGAGGTACTTTCCGGGATTTATGGACGGCTAATGAATATAGCTCGGCAGGTCTTTATGTGAGCCATACCGAAACGCCCGGACGCATCTATGGAATGTCTCTGGAACATCACTTACGTAATGAAGCAATCTTTCGTAACGTTGCCAACTGGAAAATCTATGATTTTCAGTTTGAAGTAGAAGCTGAAGGTATCGACACACAGCCATTGGACTTGATTGATTGCCGTAACCTGACTTTCGCTAATTTCTACTCTTACCGTGTATCACGCATGTTGAAGTCTTATCCATCAGCTATACGAACCTGGAATTGCAAAGACATTGAATTTCTCAACCTGCATAATTATGCCCATGCCCGCGTGAAATTTACTTCCAATGCCAGCCTGTATGATGTAAATAGTCGGCATGAAGCACGTCGCTGGGAATTGGCACGACTGCAACTGACCGGCAAAGAGAACCGGAAATACTCATTGAACAATGAAATAGGAAAAGCTGAGATTATAGTCACCGGCTTTGAATTCATTGACGGATTGACTAAAGACAGCCAAGGCAATATCTATTTCTGCGAATATCGTATGCGACGTATCTACAAACTGGATATTAAAAGCGGGCAAGTGACTTCCATTACCGATTTCCCCTGGAATGCAGTGGCACTGACCTGTGATACGCAGGACAACCTGATTGTTGTCACCAAATACATATCTCAACCCGGTTATAAAAATGATGATACACGCAATGACAACCAGCCATTATTCGGATGGCGTGGATCGGGTGGCTTATGGGGATTCACCTACGTTCCCAAGCTTTATTCAATCCGCCCTGAAAATGCAGATGATAGCTTTCAGGTACTTCCTTTAGTAGATATGTCACAGGTACAGAAGCCTCAGAAAGTATGTTATTTAGCCAACCGGACTATTACCCAAAATGAATATTACGGTGGTAGAAAACCAACTCAATGCTTTGTAGCCCCGGATGGAGTAACTATTATTCCATATTATGAAGACCTGTTCCGTTGTTCATCTATAGTGGAAGCCGTTCCGGGAGAAACAATCTATACACTGGATGAGTATCACCAACGAGTTATTCATTCGGAAACAGATACCCAAGGTTTCTTACAACGTAGTCATGTATTCGCAGATGGAGGTGACCGTAGTGTAGTAACAGACCAAACCGGCAATGTATATGTAGCAAACGGAGATATCTCTATTTTTGATTCCACAGGCAAAGCTATAGGAACAATAGAGGTGCCCGAACGCCCGACATCTTTATTGATAAGCGGGGATAAGCTCTATATTACAGCCATATCCTCACTTTATCAAGTAAGATTAAAATAACAAGTTTTTCCCATTCAGACTAAGTTAGCAATAAGGTTAATAAGAGTTCGATAGGTTGGATTAGTAAGATTGTGACTTGATTGTGATTGGGGGCAAGGAGCGGAAAATAATCAGTTTCTTTATTTTCCGCCTCCTTTTTTAGTAATTTTGAAAATTATATCACATATAATTATCTTACCATGAAAAAGAAAGAAAACACATCCAGACAGAAAGCTTTCCACAGGATAGCTACTACCGCCCTATCTCTATTATTCCTGACAACCGTACAGGCACAGCGAGAAAGTCAAACCATCAATGACAGTTGGAAATTCCTACAAGGAGAATGCCCTGCAGCAATAGATAGTGCTTTCAATGATGCAAACTGGACATCCGTCCATCTGCCACACACCTGGAATACGGATGCTTACACTGAAAAGGATTATTATCGGGGAACAGGCTGGTATCGCCGGCAAATATCGATACCGCAAAGTTGGAAAGAAAAACAGATATTTCTAAAACTGGATGCTGCCAGTAAAGCTGCCACCATTTATATCAATGGAGAAAAGGTAGGTGAACATACCGGAGGATATACTACCTGCACATTCGATATTACCCCATTTTGCTCATTGAATACTCCCAATTCTCTTGCTGTTTGTGTAGATAATGCCCGTCAGGATATCCCTCCTATTTCAGGTGACTTTACATTCTTTGGCGGCATATATCGGGATGTATGGCTCACAGCTGTCCCGAAACAACATTTCCATCTGACGAATTATGGTTCGGAGGGAATTTTCATCAGTACCCCCCAAGTATCCGAGGAAAAAGGTACAATACTTATCCATGGAGATATAAAGAATGATGCTATCCGGAAAGCATCACTCGAACTGGAACACATCATATATCACCCTGACGGAAGCATTGCCCAGAGCCTGAAACAGTCCATACAGATCAAGGCCGGAGAACAGTATTCTTTCCGTTCTGAAACCTCTCCAATCTTAACTCCTCAGTTATGGACTCCGGAAACACCTCACCTCTACAGGGTGGAAAGTATTCTACGTGATAAAAAGACTAAAACGATTCTTGACCAAAGTAACCACTATACCGGTTTCCGCTGGTTTAGTTTTGATGGTGAAAAAGGATTCTCCCTCAACGGAAAACCTTATAAACTACGCGGTATTTGCCGTCACCAGGACCAGAAACCCATTGGGGTGGCACTAACGGATGAGATGCACCGTCGCGACATAAAATTGATGAAGGAAATGGGAGCCAACTTCATCCGTATCTCTCACTATCCACAAGATGATGCTTTACTGGAAATGTGCGATAAACTCGGTATGTTAGCTTGGGAAGAAATACCCATCATTGACATTGTACCCGATACTCCCGGCTATACAGAGAACTGCGAACGCAATCTGCGGGAGATGATACGCCAGCATTATAACCATCCTTCAATCATCACTTGGGGATATATGAACGAAATCTTACTCGTCACTCAACGACGCTATAAAAAAGAAGAAGAATTAAAGCCCATACTGGAACGAACACTGGCACTGGCCAATCGCCTGGAAGTAGTGTTAAAAGAAGAAGATACAACCCGTGTCAGCACTATGGCCTTCCATGGTAGCAATAGCTATAATGAAGTTGGCTTAGGCAGTATTACCGATATTGTCGGTTGGAATCTTTACCAAGGCTGGTATGGAGGTAACCTCACCGGATTCGAACAGTATCTGGAAGAACAACACAAAAAGTATCCTTCTCACCCCATGATTGTCAGCGAATACGGTGCAGGATCTGACAAGCGCTTACATTCGCTACAACCTCATGCATTTGATTTCAGTATCGAATACCAGCAGAAGTATCTGGAGCATTACCTGCCTGTACTGGAGGAAACATCTTACATCTGTGGTGGAACACACTGGAATTTCATCGATTTCTCTTCCGCATTGCGTGATGAGTCTATGCCACGGATCAATAATAAAGGATTGGTATATTCAGACCGTACTCCTAAAGATGTATACTATTATTATAAAGCTGCCTGGCGTCAAGACATTCCAGTATTACATATCGCCAGCCGCGACTGGACACATCGTGCCGGTGTACAGCATGGGAAAGAGTCGGTCATATTACCGGTTAAAGTATATACTAATCTTCCTGAGGTAGAGCTTTTTATAGATGGAAAGTCTTTGGGCAAACAGAAAACCAAGAATTTTGCAGTAACATTTGAGGTGCCATTCCGCCAAAAAGAACACTTTATCTTTGCTAAAGCAGAAAATAAAAAAGCCGTCCAAGATATCTCTTTTGTAGAAGACGGAATCCGCTTAAACTTTACCCCTATCCCTGCTAATTTAAATGAAACAAATCTACGGGACTTAGAACTTGCCATCAATGTAGGAAGTGATTGTTTCTATACTTCCGATGAAAGTAATCTCACCTGGTTGCCCGATCAGCCTTATACTGAAAACGGCTGGGGATATATTGGCGGAGAAAGTAAAAGCAGTCAGATACAAATAAAGAATACCAGTGACGGGCCTCTATTTCAGACTCTTCGCAACGGAATTGAAGGCTACCGTTTCGATGTTCCCAACGGAGTTTATGAAATAGAATTTCTTTTTACAGATATATTCCGTGAGAATGCGACAACAGTTTACCAATTAGGTCGTAATTCTGATGTGGAAAACCGTGAAAACAGATTCGACATAATAATCAATGATCAAACTATCGAAGAAAGTTTTTCCCCTTGTAGCGAAAACGATTATTTTCATGCTCTGCGGAAAAGATACAATATTACAAACTTTCGGAATAAAATTGAAATACTCTTCCCTGTTCGGAATGGAAAAAGCTTTCTGAACGGTATAAAACTCAGGAAACTTTATTAACTTCAAAACAAAAACACCATGAGAGTCAGAATTAACTTAGTTATTATCTGTTTATTACTTGCAGTAGGCCATATTCAGGCACAATCCATTTGGAATGGAGCACATCTGCAAAGAGTAAAACAATCATTACACCAACCCTACTTTTCTACCACATATCAAGAGTTGGTGGCAGAAGCAGATAAGTTGCTGGATGTACAACCTCTATCCGTTGTGATGAAAGAAAAGACGCCCGGTAGCGGAGATAAGCACGATTATATGAGCCAGGCACGCTATTATTGGCCCGATCCCTCGAAGCCTGACGGTTTACCCTACATCAACCGTGACGGCGAGTCGAACCCGGAGCTGAACAAACTGGACCGGAACCGTCTCGGAGCAACTGCCCAACGTGTTACCACTCTTGCACTTGCCTGGTATTTCAGCAATGACGAGAAGTATGCCCAAAAGGCAACTGAACTGATCCGGGCGTGGTTCTTCAATAAAGATACGCGCATGAACCCGAATCTGGAATATGCCCAGATGATACCGGGACACCATAACAACAAAGGGCGCTGTTATGGCATTATCGATACTTATTCGTTCGTTGAGATGCTGGATGCCGTACAACTATTGGAAAAATCGAAAGCCTTCACACCCAAAGACAGTAAACAACTGAAAGCATGGTTCGGCAAACTGCTGACATGGATACTGAATAGTCCGCAAGGACAGGAAGAAGCTAATCAGGCTAATAACCACAGTACAGCACATGATGCACAAGTTATCGCTTTCGCCCTATATGCAGGGAATGTGAAAGTGGCACAAGAAGTCATCAATGCTATCCCCCAAAGACGTATCTTCACTCAGATCGAGCCGGATGGCAGGCAACCACATGAGTTGCGCCGTACCCTTGCATTCGGCTATTCACAGTTCAATCTGTCCCATTTCATCGATATTTTTCTTATGGCTCAGAAGATTGGCATTTCGATTGATAACGCTACATCAACGGACGGTCGCAATTTCTACAAGGCAATGGACTTCTTAGCCCCATACGTTGGCAAAGATGTAAAAGAATGGCCCTACCAACAAATCAGCGAATGGGATTACAAACAGCAGGAATTCTGCAAAGACCTGTACCGTGTTTTCCTGTTAAATCCGGAACGTACAGACTATCTGAAACTTTATAGAGCACATCGCACCATTGATTGGAAAGACCGTTTCAATCTATTGTGGGTAAAACCTGATGATATAGACAATGCATATGCCTTTGCCTGTGGACAACTGCAATTTGCCATAAAATGTGCAAATAAGGGCAGAAAAGAAGCTGACAATCAATGCAAGCACCGCGTAACGCCCCGGAGTATCAACAAAGACGGTTCACTGCGAATGATACATCCGCACGACTGGTGTTCGGGCTTCTTCCCCGGTTCATTATGGCAAGTATATGCTTATACAAACGATGATTTTTGGCGTCAGGAAGCTATCAGCAATACTTGGATGATAGAAGAGGCTAAATGGCACAAAGGTACTCACGACCTGGGTTTCATGATGAATAACAGTTTCGGGAAAGCTTACCAGTTAACAGGTGAACGTTCTTATAAGGATGTAGTGTTACAAAGTGCCAAAACCCTGATTACCCGCTACAATGACAAAGTAAAGAGCATTCGTTCATGGGATCATAACCGTGACAAATGGAAATATCCCGTTATCATCGACAACCTGATGAACCTGGAAATGCTATTTTGGGCTACTCAGGAAACCGGCGATTCCATTTACTGGAAAATTGCAGTAAACCATGCCAATACTACCATGAAAAATCACTTCCGTCCGGATTACTCTTCATATCATGTAGTAGATTACGACCCTGAAACAGGCGAAGTGCGTGCCAAACAGACTGCACAAGGTTATGCCGATGATTCTTTCTGGAGCCGTGGACAAGCATGGGGATTATACGGATATACCATGTGCTATCGTTTCACAAAGGATCCGGCTTACCTACAACAGGCACGCCATATTGCAGACTTCTTTTTCGGCCTACCGAACTTGCCGGAAGACTTTATTCCTTACTGGGACATGAAAGCGCCCGGTATTCCCAACGTTCCCCGCGATGCCTCTGCCGCTGCCATCATGGCTTCAGCCCTGTATGAACTCCAGACCTATGTTTCAACAGAAGATAGCAACCGTTATCAAGGCATTGCCGACAAGATCGTAGATAGCCTCAACAAACATTACCAAGCCGAACCGGAAACAAGCTATGGCTTCCTGTTACTCCACTCTACCGGACACCATCCTGGAGGTGATGAAATAGATGTTCCTCTCAATTATGCAGACTATTATTATCTGGAAGCATTAGCCAGAAAAGACGTTTTTAAGCAATAATTAATACTTTTTGATATAGGAGTTCACCTTTTTGAGACGTTTGTTATAGTAAACGAACTACTTTTCCACTACTTTTGTAGCACAGAGATTTAGAATAAACTTATAAATGAAAAGACATGAAAAACTTATTCGACATTAAAGACAAAGTGATTATCGTTACCGGCGGTTGCGGTATCCTGGGTAAAAGTATTGCTAACTATCTTGCAGAACAAGGTGCCAAAATCGTAATCCTTGACCGTGTAGAAGAAATCGGTAAGGAGCTGGAGGCTGAACTAAACCAGAAGACAGAGGCTATGTTCTTGGTAACAGACGTCCTGAACAAAGAAATATTGGAAGAAAACAAGAAAGCTATCCTGGAACGTTTCGGCACCATTGATATATTGTTGAATGCTGCAGGTGGAAATATGGCCGGCGCTACTATTGCTCCGGATAAAACCATTCTTGACTTGGAAGTAGATGCTTTCAGAAAAGTAGTAGATCTGAACCTTTTCGGTACGGTATTGCCTACAATGGCATTCGTAGACGTGATGGCAAAGAATAAAAAAGGCGTTATCGTTAACTTCTGCTCCGAATCGGCCCTGCGCCCTCTCACGCGTGTGGTAGGATATGGTTCTGCCAAAGCTGCCATTGCTAACTACACCCGTTATATGGCTACGGAACTGGCTACCAAATTCAGTCCTGAACTTCGTGTAAACGCCATCGTTCCGGGCTTCCTGCTGACAAACCAGAACCGTGCTCTGCTGACTAATCCGGACGGATCTTATACTGACCGTGCAAAGACTATCATTGCCCACACCCCATGCGGCCGCTTTGCCGAACCGGAAGAATTGTTCGGAACCATCCACTATCTTATCAGCGATGCTTCCAGCTTCGTAACAGGTGCTTTGTCAGTAGTAGACGGTGGTTTTGACGCTTTCTCTATCTAACATTTACAAAGTGAATATGGAACACTATAGTGGTACAAATGAAACACTTGTATGGCTCAACCCAAACACTTGTGTGGTACACGTAAAACACAAGTGTTCTATATTTGCTTCATAAACATCTATTTATCAACATAGTACAAATTAATAAATCAAGCCCATTCATTATGATATTATGTGAACAAACCTGGCGCTGGTACGGTCCTAACGATCCGGTCAGCCTGTGGGACATCAAACAAGCCGGAGCAACCGGTATCGTGAACGCCCTGCACCACATCCCCAATGGCGAAGTATGGACAGTAGAAGAGATCATGAAACGCAAAGAAATGATCGAAGCTGTCGGTCTGCGCTGGTCAGTAGTAGAAAGCGTACCTGTACATGAGCATATCAAAACCCAGACGGGAGAATTCCAGAAATACATTGATAACTATAAAGAAAGCCTGCGCAACCTCGGCAAGTGTGGCGTGAACATCGTAACCTACAACTTCATGCCCGTACTGGACTGGACGCGTACCGATCTCGCCTATGAACTGCCTGATGGTAGCCGCGCCCTGCGCTTCGAACGTGCCGCTTTCATTGCTTTCGACCTTTTCTTGTTAAAGCGTCCCGGTGCAGAAAACGACTACACCGACGAAGAAAAAGCAAAGGCAAAAGCCCGCTTCGAACAAATGACGGATGCCGACAAACAACTGCTCGTTCGCAACATGATTGCCGGACTACCCGGTTCGGAAGAGAGCTTCACACTGGAACAATTCCAGCAAGAGCTTGATCGTTATAAAGACATCACTCCGGAAAAGTTACGTGCCAACCTGATTTACTTCCTACAAGAAATCACTCCCGTTGCCGATGAAGCCGGTGTAGAGTTGGTTATCCATCCGGACGATCCTCCTTGCTCCATCCTTGGACTGCCGCGTATCATGAGCAGCGCTGCCGATTTCCAGGCATTGATTGACGCCGTTCCTAATAAGAGCAATGGTCTTTGCCTCTGTACCGGTTCCCTCGGGGTCAGCAGTTCCAACGATCTGGAAGGCATGATGAAACAGTTCGGTGACCGCATCAACTTCGTACACTTCCGCAGCACACAGCGTGATGCAGAAGGTAACTTCTATGAAGCCAACCATCTGGAAGGTGATGTAGATATGTATCACGTCATGAAAGCTTTCCTCGAACTGCAGCAAAAAAGACAAGTATCCATCCCTATGCGTCCCGACCACGGACACCAGATGGTAGACGACCTGAAGAAGAAAACCAATCCAGGATACTCCTGCATCGGTCGTCTGCGCGGATTAGCGGAATTAAGAGGTTTGGAAATGGGTATAGCAAAATCTATCTTCAAAGAATAGATTCCAAAACCACATAGTTTAGACTAAAATAATAAGGGTATGCCTAAGGAGAAAAGCACATCTCCGGCATACCCTTCGCTCATTTCATAGAGAACTTAAATCAAAATAGAGAGCTTATATTAAATCACTACAGCTCCTTCTGGCAAAGAGACTTACATATCTCTCATCAAGCACCTTCAATTTTGTTGGCAGGGTATAGGTAAAATCAACCTTTCCGCCTGCGTGAATCATCATTACCGGAGAATATTCTCCCGGCTCCAATGTGGGCAGGATCACCAACACCTCTGTGTCAGTATACTTAAACACTCTTTTAACATGTATCAATGTGCCCTTATCGGAGACGGGAGAAAGCCCCAGGTAAATGGTTCCAAGTGAAGACAGACACAGGTTCTCACCTGTAATGACTACCGGAGCATTAGGAGTAATAGTACCGTCACGCAAACCTGTCAACGGATCATATATCTCCTTAATAACAGGAACATTCTCTCCGAGAATTACCGGATATTCATTTCCTTCCTGTTTATTATGATGCAACTCAGCCACTATCTTTTTTCTATCTTTCCTCACCATTCTATTCCTTTTTAGTTAGTTATAAGAGTCTCTTAGACTACACCACAAAATTACACCAGAATGCATATACTTTTGTGGCAAGAAAAAGAAAGATCAAGCTTTCAGACTTTCTATGTATGATGCTCCCTATTCACCCAAACACTTTTTTCGGAAATAGGGTGCAAAAAAAAAGAAATATTACGATTATCGAAACAAGTAACCCGCCAAAAGTGTTAAATAGACAATAGACAAACCTCTAACTCACACAGAAGATTATGATAACAAACGAGTTAAACACAGGATTAGTTAATGCCGCCAGAGAGAAACTCCCATCCAAAGACAATCTTGCCAATGCTTTAATGGACATTCTTTATATAGGTAAAGAAGCTATTTACCGGCGGCTCCGGGGCGAAGTACCCTTTACCTTGGCCGAAGCAGCCGTTATATCCCGGAAACTGGGTATATCGCTGGATAAAATGATAGGCGTAAGCTTCCAGGACAATGCCGTTTTCGACATGAATATAGTGGATAGCAGCCAGCCTTTCGAAACTTACTATTCGATTCTGGAGAAACAGGTAGAGTTATTCCGGAAAGCAAAGGAAGAAGAGTACTCGGAAATCGGAACTTCATCCAACATCATTCCGCTGACCCTTTCACTGAACTATAACATGCTCTCCAAATTCCGGTTATTCAAATGGATGTACCAGAATGACAACATAAAGTGCAAGCATTTCGAAGAAATGGAAATCCCGCAGAAGATAGTGGACAAACAGAAGGAGTATGCCAATGCGATAAATCATATCCATTCTGTAGATTATATCTGGGACAATATGATTTTCAGTCATCTGATCAATGACATCCAGTACTTCTGCGACATCCATCTCATCTCCGACGAAGATAAGAACCTGCTTAAAGAAGAACTATTCAGGGTGGCAGATGACCTTGAAGAATTGGCGACCCGGGGAAAGAGCCAAATGGGAAATGACATCAGAATCTATATCTCAAACATCAACTTCGAGGCTACCTACAGTTATCTGGATACAAACACCGTACAGCTCAGCCTGATCCGGATCTATTCCATCAATTCCATCAGCACGCAGGATAGTGAAATGTTCCGCGGTCTGAAAGAGTGGATTCAATCGTTGAAGAAATTCTCTACGCTGATATCGGAAAGTGGCGAAATGCAACGCATTCAGTTCTTTAAGCAACAGCGGGAAATTATCGGCACACTATAGCTATTTTTCCGAATGCCGTAATTATTCAATATTTAATTATCTAATTTCGCAAACAGATAGTACTTCTATCTGTTTTTTTCGTCTATCAACTATTTCGCATTATATTCTTTTCAAATAGAAAATATCCTTGTTTTCCACACACGCTTTCAGATGCAAAAGTTCCATAAACAAACTATATATTTGCATATGTTACAAAATCCATCTATGGTATTGATTATTAATAAAAGAAGAAGAAAGTCATGACAAAGAATTATATTGTAAAAGAGTTGATTAATAAAATGAAAGAGAGAATTCCCCAAGGGCAAAACTTAGCCAATTATCTGACAGATACATTATATATGGGGAAAGAGGCAGTCTATCGCCGGCTTCGCGGAGAAGTTGCATTCACTTTTGATGAAATAGCCGTTATCTCTCATAACCTGGGTATTTCCATCGACCAGATTATCGGCAATCACCTCACCAACCGGGTCACTTTCGACGTGAACCTGCTGCATTCCCCCAATCTGTTCGAGAGTTACTATGAAATTATAGAGCGTTATCTGCGGATCTTCGGTTTCTTGAAACCAGACGGAAACACAGAAGTGTATTCTGCAACCAATACCATTCCCTTTACTCTCTACTCATCCTATGAGTATCTGTCGAAGTTCCGTCTGTGCCGGTGGATTTATCAGCACGGGAAGGTTAATACACCCAATTCTCTGAGTGAAATGAATGTGCCCGAAAAAATAGTTGCCTCGCATAAGAAGTTGTGCGAGGGATTGAGAAAGTCTGAAAAGACTTACTTTATTTGGGACAGCAATGTCTTCCTGTCTTTTGTCAAAGAGATAAAGTACTTTGCCGGACTGAACTTGATATCCACCTCGGATGTCATGTACCTGAAGAATGAACTGCAACAGTTGCTTATAGAATTGGAACAGTTATCCGTAAAAGGAGAGTTTAGTGAGGGCCATGAGTTATATATCTACTTGTCGAACATTGATTTTGAAGCGACTTATACGTATGTTGCCGACAAGGATTTCCAGATCAGCCTGTTCAGGGTATACTCCATCAGCTCCATGGATTCTCAAAGCCCGCAGATTTGTCAGATACAAAAGAACTGGATACAGTCTTTGAGGAGGCACTCTACACTGATTTCGGGTAGCGGAGAGGCGCAGCGAATAGAATTTATAGAGAAGCAGAAGAATATTATAGATATGCTCTAAAAAAGTCCGTCTCAGGATGATGTCTGCATCATCCTGAGACGGACTTTTTTAGAACCGACTTAATTCACAGTTCTCACACAGCGGTATTTGGGCCAGCTCACAGTTCCTCCCTGAGGCCATGCACCAAATATTCCACTATTTTCTCCCACTACCCAATAATTAGCATCGCGATTAGTCAAGGTCCAGTGTACACCGCTAATCTCCTGAAAGCCATTCCCGGTCCAAGCTGAAGAACTGCCAAAACCTTGATTATCATTTCCTAAAACAGAAGCCCCCAAGCTAAGAACCAGATACATTTCACGCTGAGTGGGTAAACGCCAGTTACCCCCTTTAGCTTCACATATATTCTTCGCTTCCTCCCAGGTTTTGGTGCCACTGCTGGCATTTTCTATCTGGAATTTCGGTGCAACCTTATTCGTTGTACCCGGACTATCACCAGAAGCGAGTAGCATCGACGGATCCACACCTCCATTAGCATCACGGGAAACAACAGTAACTCCATCAGCAGATTTGATAAGATAAGGATACTTCGTTCCACTCTTGTTATTATCTCTTACGCAACGAAAATACTTAGTGTCATCGGCAGGCTCAGAATAAGGATAGCCTGTCGAGATTTCTAATGAGAACCGGGTAGCCGGACCCGCAGCTGTATAATAGGATGAAGACCAGTAGTTGCCAGTCCAATTTTGATACCATCCATATATATTCTGACCGTTATAGTAGCTGTTATCCAATGCATTACCTCCCAAAGCATTTATGTATACATATGACATCAACAACTCGCTGGCAGTAGGCAGGCGCCAACCATCACCCACACTCCCGCATATTGCTTCCGCATCGGCGGCATTTCCCTGACGTCCCTTGTTACCAGCTTCCGAAGTGTACTTCCGGTTATCGAACCGAATCGGGTAAAGGTAAAAAAGAGGTTGTCCGTCAGTTGTATAAGATTTGACTTCAGATACCATTTGCAAGTCAATCGTGCGATAGAACGGATAATAGTCATCATTAACAGTATGCATCACATTTCTGAATGTAACTCTTATCATCCCGCTTTTCCCCTCTTTCCATTTACCGGCATGGAGCTTTAACCTGAAATCGTATCCCCGGTTCACCACATCATTTCCTTTACCATCATCGCCTACATCTACAACAGACTGTTGATACATTTTGGGGTCTGCATTCTTTGTACCTGCAATAATATCATTATCCGCATCAGGGCGGATCAATCCGGTCCCATCATCACCGATGAGGTCCAGTTCTTCCACCTCCATAATTTCCCAGTTATTATTGGTAAACAATTGCACATACTGTTCCGCACCCAGATGCATCTTATAGGTTCGACTGTTGATAGTAGTAGGATAAAATCTGATAGAAAATTCCAGTTCCCCCTGACTGATGGGAAATTGTACCTGATCAAAATAGCCCTCTTTATCGTACAAATTGAATTTTATATAATCCTGGCGCCACCACCAGCCAGTACCATTTACAGTACTGCCATCACCCACTCTTCTCGGATTGGGCTGCACGGTGAATGCCTGTACTCTTTCACTGAACGACATCCAATTGTCTCTTGACAATAGCGGAATCCAACCATCAGTGGGGTACTGGATCACTGTTGCACCACTCTTCTGTTGAAGCTGTGCAGTTAGTCTGTCCATGGAAAACATCACATACATCGTCTGCGGCTCGATGGGAAGATCATCACCGTCAGGGTTTCTAATCGGAAAAAAGAGACCATTCTCCAATACGTTTCCGTATGCGTCGACAAACTTGATAATCCCCGGGTCTATCGTTTTCTGCGTCACCTTGATCTCATGTGTCAGCCGCCCTGCTACCAGCGTAACGGTTGCCGTACGGGTACCACCGATAATTTCGTTCTTATAATAAGGAAGCCTCAGCGTGAGTTTTGTGTCCTCATTGGCAATGCCCGATGCCGTAGTCGCCGCCCCTTCAAATGTGAGCCAGTCGCTACCCTCCGTAACAGAAGCCTTCCAGCCACCGGGACTATCGGTAAAGACATCTATAGCATAATTATTATTCTGATACTGGGTCGTAGTGACCTCTGATTCTCCCACTCCGAGCATATACTGCCCATTATAAACCACATCCTTCACTTTGTCACGGTTATAGTGTATCACCCTGAATTTCAGATTGGACATCACCGTGTAGGAATCCAGTGCTTCACCAATACTTGCATAGCCGGCACCCAAAGCCTGCGTAATGCTGACAACGTATTTATAATTTCGCTTCAGGGGCAGATACCCTACCAGTTCACCGACCTCCCCAGTCCGGGTAAAATCTACCCGGTAGAAAGTAGATTCTCCACTACCGATCTTCCCTTTCACAATTAAACAGACAGCATCCTTACGGCTCGAATTTCCATCTTGTGACGCTTCACCGGCATCTGCCACCGCGGCAGCCTCAAATGTATAAATTTCTCCATCATATGGAGTATTGCCGTCTACAGGATAGCTGAGCACGAGTGCCTTTCCTACCTGCTTGCCATTGTCGGCAGGAATATTCAGTCCATCACCTGACGGGGAAGTAATGATCTGTCCGTCCGCATCCCAAATCGGAGCGACATATCCAGTTGTATTGTAATTGGCAAGAAAAACTTCCTCTACCGTAAAGTTAGATGCAGAATTACGGATATCGATACGTGCCAGCATACGTTTCATGCTGATACCGGTTATCGGATTCATCGAGGGATCGAGCTTCGCCACCTCTTTCTCTCCGTACATGGGAATCGGCATATAACCACCGGAAGTGGATCCATCAGCCGGCCATTTACCGGTCAGGGTATGAGTCATTGCCTCCATCGCCTCGGGCTTAGTGGTCGTCCCCTTCTCAAAGCCCGGCACAATACTGCTGAGTTTTTTGTTCGCCACAACCACAATACAGACCGATCCGGTAGTGGGAGAAAGCATGGCAGAAAAATCTACCGTAGCAATATTATTAGTCAGATCCTGTGTCATATCTGTCCCCTCCGTCCACTCCAAAAATACCGCAGGCGATTTCGACATATCGAAAACAAGGATATCCACTGTCTTCACTTCATCTTCCTTTTTGGCTGCTCCTGCTCCGCTCATTGTGCGCGAAGATACGGACGGAACCCCCACATCGGGAACCGTAAGGCTAAACCGGACACCCTTCTCTGCTGTCGGGGGAATTGCATCAAACTCTTCCTGCATACATCCGGTTAGCCATACAGCCGCCAGCAACGTCAACAAGCGAAAATTTTTTTTAAATATTAAAGTCCTATATGTCATCTTTTCATTTCCTTTCTTAAAAATATACTACATACACTTATCGCTATGGCGCAATCAACGTCACCTTTACAGGCGGATTGTCGCCATTCGTATTGACCAGTGTAAGGGTAGCCGTTTTACCGGACGCTGCGTCAGCCGTGAAGTAGAAGTAAACCGCATCGCCACTCACACCACTTGCTTCTACCATCGTTTCGCTATTAAGCAGTATCTTATTGGGATCCTCCACCTGGGATATCTTCCAACCCCACCAATCAGGGCTACCCGAGGTAAACACAATCTTGCGGCGTTGCATATTCCCGGTACCACTGTCATTGCTATCCAGTTGTACCGCCGCAGTCATCCACACACCGTCCCCACCCCATTGCCGTAGAGATACTCTATGACGCAGATTACCTGCATCAATATAAAACCCCGTCCACCGTTCAGTTCCGACTCCGGAATTAAATTCGGGCATCACGACATTGATATTATATGTATATACCCCTTCCGAAACAGATACCTGGTTCATATGAACCGTTGCCCACGTCTCCATGCCGTTATCATCCAACAGTGCACCAACCGGATACCCCGTGTACGGATTCGCATCATAGTTCGTTTTCACCTCTATATTGACAGTGGCGGCATTACGGGCCGTCAGCACCTTGTTCTGAGACAATCTGAGATAATACTGTTTATCGAAAATCACATTTACCGGACTATCCGTCCACTCAAGCGGGGTGGCTGTAAACTGATAGTTCTCGTTCGATACCGTAATGTTATAGTTGATGTATTCGCCCGACTCCCAAGCATGCGGCTTTGCATCGACAATATCTTTGAGCAGGAATTCCCGCTCACCACAATTGGTGGTGATAATGATCTTAGCCGTTTCCGGGAATGCATCGGTCGGCAACATGAGGAATGTGTCGCCAATCAGAGTAGCCTCATCAGTAACCATCTTATTGCCAACGGGAATAGAAGTGATGTTTCCGGTTGTGACATCACTCCAGATAAAGTCGGGTTTGTTATGTTCTGTAGTGGCGGCCGGTATATCGGCTACGGTCAGTTTCCCGCTCGTCCCCACATTTCGGAATTCTATTTTCTCGATAGCCACCACATCGGGTGCCGGAGCCACCTTTTTGAATGTAAAGGTGACTTTGGTCAGTGTGTGATAAAAATGTATATTCACACCTTCACCCCACGCAGGCCCTGATACGGCTGCCAACACATCGACGTGACCGGATGCCACTGCATTGGCTGTATAGTTCAATACCATTTGTCCCGGATTAGAGAAATCCGTAGTGGGCGCATTCGCATCACTGAACGGATACCAGGAGAAGAATTTCATACTTGCACTTTGCAACCCGGGCCAGTATTGCAATGGCGAGATTGTAGCCGTCAGGTCAGCATTTACCCTGGCGTTTGCATTGAAGTATTGTTGGGGAACGGAAGCATTGGGAGTCAGTGAGCCGAAAAGGCCGAATGTTTCTCCTTTCAGATCAGTATTCGAAGAGATAACCGTACCACGAGTGTCAACATTGCCGCCTTCTCCGATACGCTGCACAACAATCAATTCCTTATCACACGTCATCTCTTCTCCGATACACGAAAAGAGGACAGCCGAAAGAATAGCCGTTGTTATAATCATCCTGATATCATTTATAATCTTTATCATCTTACTTCTTTTCTGAAATTAAAAAAACAACCGGTGAAAGGTATCACATATCCAGATCCAGATCAATATCCTGCTTTTCACCCCAATCTTCTACCGTTACCGTCAGTATCTGAATACCGATTTTCCCTACACGTGCCGTTATCTGATACACGTTGTTCCGTCGGATCTCCGTAAAAGGCTGCGCCGTCGAGCCACCTTTATCATCAACCTTCGTTATGGTCTCAATCACTTTTTCAGTTATCCCGGTGATATCTGAAGGACCTTTCGGGACATTAGCCATACTGACAGCCAGCCGGTCGGAATAATCTGACTTGAATATGCGTTCGGCAGTATAGAACGAGCAAAGCAACTTCCGGTTTTTAGCTCCGGCAGCCGATGAATACGCCCACTTTTCCGATGTTGCCGCTGTCCAGGTGTCTGTCAATAAATCTTTTTCCGGCACGTTTTCCTTCACTTTCCCATAGTTTTTTGAAGAGTCGGCATTATCACGCGTGCCGTTGTCCACATTTCCCATTACGAAATAACTGTCGTGGGAGAGATTGTGCAAGGTGACACTGGTGCTTCCGGCAGTATATCCGGTCACCGCTCCACCGTCTATAGCTTCGAGAAAGACATCGACCCGGGCTACGGCACGTTCGATAACCATTTCTACTTTTTGGGTTTCATCAGGCGCTATAGATATATCCCGAACTACTCCTATCATGGGCATTCCGGTCATAGAAATTATCTGTCCGCCACTATTCAGTATGTCAGAGATGTCATAGAGCATATCTTGCAACGTCCAAAGACTGGCAATACCATCGAGTTTACTTGTAAGACTCTGCGGTTCGTTGGCAATAACTACGACCAGAATATCATTGCTGGAAGTCACCTTGAGAAGCTGCGCGTCTATATCGGTAGCTTTCTCCGGAGTACCCAACAGGATGTGTTCATTCACATCCAGCCTCACACCACCGGGCGTGCTGCCGAATACGATAAACCGCATGGAGCTTATCTCCTCCTGTTGATCCGTATCCCCATTGTTCATCAGGTTGATGCTAAGTTGCGCTCGGGTAAGAATAGGCAACTCATCAGCTGCATCTCTGCTGCATGAGAACAAAAGAATAGTGGATGCCAGACAAATGATATGTAATAGTTTCTTTCTCATTCTTAAACTTCAATCCCGTGGAGCCAGTAAATCCAAGTGCCCACAACCAGACCGATCTGAAGGAATCCTCCTCCGGGGTTTTCAACAACAGTAAATATCAAGTTCCATTCACTCTGCCTGTCAAGGTATTCCTGGAAGGGAAGTTCCGTCCCATCGTAACGGGAAGTCGGCCGGGCAATACTCAACAGTGTCATCAGATTGTAGCTCCACACTTCGGCGCCGGTATCTGCATTCTTTATAATGAACTTATAATCCCATCCGTTTCTGTTAAGCAGACGCAGAGTGTTCAGGCGTGCGGACACAATCACATCGGGTATCTCACCCGGACCTGTATGGTAAGGCACATAAGTAACCGGTCCTTGTCCTGTAGGCTCGTTTTCCCAGGAATAAGCCGCATTTTCCGGTACCTGAATTTCAAACGTATATTGCGTTCCATCCGCTTCATCTTCCCCCTGTCCCATCAACGCGATATTAAACCGATTGGTGTCGCGTATCAGATTCACCGGATAAACTTTATGGCTGGTATTGGATGGCAGGTGATCCACTTCCACAACTTCTCCGAAGTAAAGGTGCTGGAACTCGAAATCTACAACGTCCGTCTCCCGTTTCAGGATTACAATGACCTGTTGGAGGGTGGTTGTTCCCGGCACCAGTTCATTACCTGCGCTGTCCGAAAGCCGGAACCTGCCGGACAGACTGCCGACAGTCAGTACCTTATAGTTTCCGAAATCGAGTTCATCAGTCAGCGACATCCGGTTTCCACCAACCAGCGCGGCAACCTCGGCTCTTTTAGAAAAGAGCAATTTATCATCGCTGCCGAACACAAGTACATCCACCGATTTAACCTGCGGATTGAAGGCATCCGCATATTCCATATTGTAGGCGAATGCAAATTCCAACCAAAGTTCGCACCGGGGCAGGTCTTCGCGTATACTGTCGCACGAAGCCATACATAGCATCGAGGCAACGATAAGGAACAGCGATTTAGTTTTTCCGAACATATCTTTTTCTTTTATGGGGCAACCTCATCGGGTTGCCGTTTATATTGTCAGAGACTATGTCTTATCAGTCTCCGGTTATTTCCTCTTTAGGGGGCGCGCTCCGCATTTCATGCATTTCGGGTGCGCCGGGATATTTCAGTGCTGTTTTTGGGAAGCCTGTCACCGGCTTGTTTTTACTTTTTCCGGCGGTCTGTCCGCACGGGATATCTATTAAAAAAAGTACAGGGCAGGCAGTCCGCACTGCCCTGTTTTCTTTAAAGTAAAGAGTATATTTAGATCTCGAAATTGGTAGTCCAGTATATCCACGGAGCAACTTTAATCTCAAAGTGGAGATAAGCACCCAACTTATCTATATCTTCTTCTTCATCCGGATCTTCGGGACCACCGCCAGGGTACCACGGTGTACCGTTACCATTCACCTTTGTCAGTGTAAGCGTGTAATAGTTATTACGTACTACACCATATTTTCCATACTCCATGTGATCATTGGCTGCATTGTCATGACGAATCTCATAATAGTAATAGTTGAGACTCTTTGGGTACCAATAGATACAACCTTCTTCTTTAGTCAGTTCACCGCCATTCGCAATATTGTTGGCATCAAGAATAGCTTGACTAAGAGAAGCAAAGTCACCCGGATCATTGACGGTAAGTGCAGGTTGTATCTGGGTATAGAACAGTTCACATGCCGAAACCAAAAGTTTTTCCTGGGCGGTTCTGTTAGCCTCCGGTTTAGCTACAGCAGATGTATAGGCAGCCAGCAAATCAGTAAAGCTCTTGAAGTTTACAGAGTTAGTTCCGTTAGGAAGGCGGTACCAGTCATCTCCTAAATTAAACTCACCGGTCGGCCAAGGCGCATACTTGCCTTTAAGCACCAGACGCGTAGCCGCACCAAACTTCTGAAATCCTTCATCCATCGTATTCTCGATGCAGTATCTGTAGTTCTCACCAGCAGTTGTACTTTTATTAACCCATTCTACTTTAGGTTCGCGAGTAGCGGCATCAAGCACATTTTTAACAAGGCCCGTAAGATATTCACTTCCACCCGCAGTCGTAAAGTTAGGATCGATTGTATAGAAGTTACTTTTGTAGAATCCGGGAGAAGTATGAGACGACTCTGTTGTAGTCTTCTTTGCAAACGGAAACAACAGAGAGTTGTAATAGTCAACAGTCCAATTTCCAAAATCAAACTGTCCAAGACTTCTGTCTGTTATATCTTCAAAAGGTCCAACTTCTAATGGACTACCAACCATAACCTCCAACTTGGCTGCAAGACGTTCTATCTCAAGAGTAGCCGGATTACCTTTCGCTGCATTCAGAGCTTGGGCTTCCGTCTTATAGTCTTTGGCCAAAACAATCTTGTCCGATACATCGAGCAGGCATTCATCTTTCCATGCATGATTGGCAGGGTCTGCATCGGAATCATCGAAGAATCCGGCATTAATCATTGCACAACCATCGGTATGCACCACCTCCTCTACAAGATAAGCATTGCTGGGCTGGTTAGTCTTTGTAGGAACTGTAATCATAGCATTGATGGTAGCATACGTTGCACCCGCTGTAATATTATCCAGACGATCCTTTAATACGGCACCCGGATTGGCAACAACAAGCAGGTACTTAGTATCCGTACCCACCTTAATCGGAGTATTTGGAGTGGTAACTCCACTATTCGTCCCGAAAGTACCTGCCCCCAATACTGTGACATACTTGGTTGCATCTGCGTCCTTAGTCACCGCCTTACTCGAATTGAATGTAATCACATAGAGCTCTTTAATCAAGCTCTCCGCCGGCAAAGACGGCTGTTCCGCAGAAGCGCGTGTCCCTGTCGTTTTAGGATTAGTCATACTGATTGACACATAAGCTACATCGTAGTCCTTTCCCCCATCAACTTCGGGGTTTTCGTCATTCTCTTTCGAACAACTTGCCAATGCCGCAATGGCCAGCAACGAAACTAAAATAGATTTAATCTTTAGCATAAAACAAACATTTATTAGAAATTAATACATATATAATTCACTCATTTTTATTCCTCCTCTTTATCTCGGCAGCATTAGCCTTTTTCTTAGCCAATTCTTCCAGATTTCCCTTAGCTGCATCCAGCCCCGACTGTTCGGCAGCCTTCAAATACTTTCCCGATAACTCATAATCTCCTTTCATTAATAGTAATACTCCCATTGCATTGTTATATTCGGGCGAATAGTCTTCCGACTTTACCCTTTCCAGATAGCGTTCCGCAGAAACCAGATCTTTGCGTGAAAGAGCGGCGGCAGCGGCATTCATATTGGCTATCTCACTTTCCGGATAGATACGGACAGCTGTTTCGAAAATGTCGATAAACTCCTGAGAACCTTTCGGATAGGTATTGGCCACCATGAACATCTCATTCAAACTCAGATTCTGCGGACGTTTCTTTATCACTTCTTTCGCTTCTTCCAGATCGAAATTCCTGACGTCGTAACCCACCCTGCAGATCGCTACACGCAACCCCGGAAATATATGCTCCAGCATAAACCGGTAAGGCACACCTGCATGAAGTTGCATCAACTTTGCCTCCCTTCCTTTTTCAATGGGAATATTCGTGATGATATCCAGCACCTCTTCTTTATAATCCATCTCAAACGTATCGAGCGCCTTTACCAGCCCGTCCCAGTTTTCACCACCGAAGATGATATAATACTGGTCGCGCGGGAAGTCATAGCGGGCAGCCAGATAATTGCGCAATGCCATGGCACGACCTTCGGACAAACGCCTATTCGCTTCCAGAGTTCCTTCGGGAGAAGCATAACCAATGATATCCAGACGCTTCACCTTCACATTGGCATCAGACTTCAGATCATCAATCATTGCACGAATCTTTGCCAACTCCTGAGGATTATTCATATATTCGTGACGAATGTTTACCTTATTCACCTCAAAATCCAGAAAACATTCCGCTTGCACATCCCGGCTCTTTATTTCTTCCACCATAGGCTCAATATAAGTCAGAGCCGGAGTCACAATGTACGGCACCAGCATACGTTCGAGTGTAACCTTATCAAAAGTATACTCCACGTTCATCAGTGTGCTCTCGCCGCAGCCACACTCGTCGCGCTGCACGTTCAGCCGGGCATTCGCCATCCAAGCCTCGTAAGGCAACGTATATCTGTAGCGAATAACACCGCTCTTCTTCTTCTGATTTTTCTCTATCAGATAAGGCGCCTTATAACTCTTCTTCGCCTTAGCGCTCATCAATGCCAGCCTGCGTTCATAAACCAGATACTCGTTTTTCCCCTTGATGGAAACCCGCGGAAGGTCGTAGGTAGCGGCAGGAGAAACCAACTGCGGGATAAAGTCTATCCCATGAGATGATTTCACCTTCACATTATCCATCACAATATCAATATCTATATAGATAGTTTCCCCTAGTTGCTCCAATCGTACAGGTTCTATAGTGATAGTCCCCTCATAAGAGCGTTCCTGAGCCATGACTCCGTTCAGATTCAGGCATAAGGCAGTCAGCACCAATATGATGAATTGCATATTTCTTTTCATCCTTCTCATTCTATTTAATTACGTAAATAAGTGACACACTCGCTTTAGTAGGACCCAGGTAGTTCTTGCCGGTATCTTTCAGTTTAGTGCCACACGTTGCACAGGGATACTTCTCATATACCATACGCGCATACCCCAGACCGATAGAAGCCTCTATACTCCAGCGTTTCCTCAATATCCATGAGTGCCCTATCGAAATGCCGCCTCCATACAGATGTCCCTGATAGCGCATGTTCTGCATGTTATCGCTGACAAACGGCCAGTCGGGCCATCCACCCACATTGAAATCGGCATAATGCCCGTGTACCCCGATGAACGTACGGTTGAAGCTTTCGCAGAACCAGTAGCGAAACTCCGGCTGTATGCCCCAGTGTTTCAAACGAGTATCATCAAACTTCCATGGATTATAATTGACGGGGATATCCAACGTCCACTTACGAGCCAAAGCTACTTCCAGACCAAGGTTCATAGTAGTGGTAGCATCATAAAGAAGGTTGCTTTTCACAACAATCTTCTGAGCTTTACTTTCAGTCGGCAATAATCCCAATATGAATAGTATGCATACTAGTATTTTCTTCATTTATTTCTAGTTTTTATTTTTATAAGTCATTCCCAGATTTCATGCCCTTTTCAGCATAATAAAACATGCCGAAAAAAGCATAAAATCTCAGATGCAAATATCGCTGAAATAAAGAAGATTGGAAATCGTATCAAGTTCTGTTATAGGCACTAAAAAGAAGGGCATACAACCAATTATGCCATTGAGTAAGATAAAAATGACTGAAATAAAAAAAAAGAGTATTTTTCGATACACTATTTCGTATTACGAATATTTTCTTTTTTCAGGTTTCAATATCCGAAACTTTCCAAAGAAATTAATTCAAACTATTTAATATATGAAAGAGAACCAAATAACCATTAAATACAAGTTTAACACAACAAGATATACAACTTAACATTTTTAATCACCCCTACATGCTATTCTCGCCCACACAGCAAGAGAAAAGATATTAATTTTCATAGAAACCAAATTTGTATTAATTACTACATTATATGCTTTATATTCTTACCTTTATTATAAAACAAACCGTTTAGCACTTCTTCTTACAAAGAAAAGGATATTTCCATTATACACAAAAAGGCGCAGCCTCACGGCTACGCCTTTCCAAATATAATCTTTGATAATAACTAATGAAATGACCTATTTCAATTCAAACGACACTATACCTTTTATATCTGCCGCCGAAGCAGCTATCACAGCCTCAAATTTACCTGGCTCGGCTACCCAAGCATGTTGGGCATCGTCAAAGTAACTCAAAGCTTCCTTATCTACAGTAAATGTAACCTCTTTCTCTTCTCCCGGAGCCAGTTTCACTTTCTTGAAACCTTTCAGTTCCTTAACAGGACGAGGTAAAGAAGATTTCTTGTCACTGATATACAGTTGTACCACTTCCTGCCCTTCACGATCACCTGTATTCTTCACGGTTACAGTAAAGCTGATCTGATCATCGGCAGACATTACTTTCTTATCGGCAGCTGGCTTTCCATAAACAAAAGTTGTATAAGACAGTCCGTGTCCGAATGGGAACAGCGGCTTCACCTTCTTCTGCTTGTCTGCCCAGCGATAGCCGACAAAGATACCTTCATTGTACTTCATATCCACTACTTTCTTGCTACGTTCAGCAAAATACTCACCCACACTGTGAGCCGGAACATCTTCCAAACGTGCAGGGAAAGTAAAAGGCAGTTTACCGGAAGGATTGGCATCCCCCATCAGTACAGCAGCAATAGAATTTCCGGCTTCCGAACCCAAGAACCAGGCTTGCATCACAGAAGGAACTTCTGTAATCCAAGGCATAGCTACAGCATTACCGGAAATATTAACAACTACCAGGTTCTTATTTGCCTTTGCCAAAGCCGTGATAACAGCATCCTGTCCGTAAGGCAGACCAAGACCGGCACGATCCGTATCTTCACAATCCTGGTTATTACTCTTATTCAATCCGCCGATAAAGATCACATAGTCCGCATCTGCGGCTACCTTTACAGCTTCGGCAATCAATTCTTCCGGTGTACGGTCGTCTTTCAAATTCTGACCGGTTACTACGCCATTATATTCACCACGTGCATCTCCCACGTAACCACGAGCATAAACCACTTCTGCTTTATCGCCTACACGCTTCTTAATGCCATCCAACGGAGATAACTCACGCTGCACTTTCAAAGAAGAACTACCACCGCCTACGGTCATCATCTTCACAGCATTCTCACCGATAACAGCAATTTTCTTTGCTTTATTCAGGTCGATAGGTAACAGAGAACCCTTGTTTTGCAGCAGCACAATTCCCTCTTCACCAATGCGGCGGGCAGCCTCATAATGTTCAGGAGAAAGCATGGAACCCAAAGGACGGTTCACATCCATTGTTGTACGGAAACTCAGGCGCAAAATACGACGCACCTTATCATCCAGCTCCTTCGTACCCACTTTCCCGGATTTAATGCGTTCCAAATAAGGCATAGCCAGATAATAGTTATCATAAGCATTACTACTGCCATTGGCAAGACCATCCGTCCAACTACCGAATTCCATGTCAAGACCATTCGTAATAGACTGATCCGTATCATGTACACCACCCCAGTCAGAGACAACAACACCGTCGAAGCCCCATTCACCTTTCAGAATATCATTCAGTAAATACTGATTATGACAAGCATGCTGTCCTTTATAAAGATTGTATGCCCCCATGATGGCCCATGTCTTACCTTCCTGAACTGCAGCCTTGAAAGCGGGCAGATAGATTTCATAAAGAGCACGGTCGTCCACAATAACATTGGTGGTGTGACGGTTGATTTCCTGATTATTCAACGCATAGTGCTTTACACAGGCAGCTACACCATTTTGCTGCACACCCTGTACATAAGGAACCACCATACGGGAAGCCAAATACGGGTCTTCGCCCATATACTCAAAGTTACGTCCATTCAGCGGAGTACGGTAAATGTTGACACCGGGACCCAAAAGGACATTCTTGTTGCGATAACGTGCCTCTTCACCGATACTTTTTCCGTAAAGCAAGGCCATATCAGGATTCCATGTAGCAGCCAGACAAGTCAATGCCGGATATGCCACACAAGAGTCATTGGTCCATCCTGCCTGATCCCACTCATCCCAAAGCACTTCGGGACGGATACCATGAGGACCATCCGTCATCCAGTTTTCCGGAATGCCTAAACGGGGCACTCCTGCACTGCTGAATTTACTTTGCGCATGTACCATAGCTACCTTTTCTTCCAAAGTCAGCCTTTTCAACGCATCTTCTACTCTTTCTTCAATAGGTTTGGTAGCATCCAGATATACAGGTTTCTGCTGCGCCAAGAGTGGAAGAGCAACAGTGAATGCCAAACCAAATAATACTTTTTTCATATGGATAAATAATTAGTTTATTAATGATTATTTCATGCCTAACGACTGGATATATCCCTCCTGCACCACACAGTTCTTCAGCTTACAAGCCTCAAGGAAATCCATCATTGCCTTGCGTGCCATCATCTGGTCGGGACGGGCATCCCGGATTTCTTTATAAGATGTGCGTGGAGATTCGGAGAAGTAAAGGATATTCGCCCAATTTTCCGGCGGAGTGATGCCTACAAAGCTGGAACCATCCATCTTCTTATATGGCCAGAAGGTATAACCGATATTATTGTCACGCATCGTCTGGCAAAAGGCAGCCTGCCATTCGTCCGTGTTATGTCCTATCTCACCCATATACATCGGTAAGTTCACACTGTCGCGGAAGTTTATTATGGCTTGAATAGCATCTTTAGTAGGATCACCTCCATAACGATGGCAAGTATACATTATTTTATCGTCAAACTTAGAATCCTTGAACGGCTTGAAGTTACCGTTCCACTGAGCACCACCCAACAGAATAATATGGTTATTGTCCACTTCACGGATAGCAGCTACGCCTTTCTTATAAATATCTTCCAGTTTACCGTTCAATTCTTCCATATTCGGGAAATACGGAGCGATAGGTTCATTGAAAAGTTCATAACCGAGAATTACCGGCTCATTCTTATACCGGTCTGCAATCTGACGCCAAATATCGCAGTACAATTGTTGGCTGGTTTCACTTTCAAACAACCAGGGATACCCGTAACTATCATCTATATTATCACCCGTTTGTCCGCCCGGAGCATCGTGCATATCGAGAATCAGATAAAGATCGGCTTCACGACACCATTCCACAACACTGTCTACACGGGCAAAGCCATCCTGACCGGCAGTCAGCCCCATAAAGTCCTCATCCGTAAAAAGCTTATAATGGAACGGAAGACGGATGGTATTCGCACCTGTATTCTTAATAAACTGAATATCCTCACGAGTGATATAATTGTCTTTGAATGCTTTCCAGAACTCAGCAGTAAAGTCAGGTCCCACTAACTGACAGAACATCTCATTGATAAACCGGGGAGAGTTCGTTTTATTGAACTTAAACATATAACCTTCCGGATTCAGCCAATTGCCCAGATTGGTACCCATGATAAAGAGTTTCGTACCATCAGGCTTTATCAGGTCTTGCCCCTGAATAGTTATAAACGCAGCAGAATCCTGTATTTTTTCTGCCTTTTCACCACAACTCCCCAACACCAGAGAAGCTGCTAAAAGGGATGTACCCACTAAAATCGATTTCAACATGGTATTTTAATACTATAAGATTATTTCTTCCAGCGATAAGAGGCCACTGCTTTGGCAGGCACCACACAATCTACATAATTCTTTCCATCCGTTACAGTCAGGCGAGTTTCCTCATTTTCCTCGTTCAAAAGTACAAAAGCAACAGTTCCATCGGGATTTTCAAAGGCAGAGTACATTAATCCTTTCCCGTCAACACCTTTACTTTCCACACGAACTGCACCCGGTTTTACTACGGACGACAGATGCCCGATAATATAATAATGAGAATTATAAGTCATCGTCTTATAGTCCCCACGATTAATATCAACAGCTCCGTAGCAAGTTTTACAACCACCTTCACGCCAGGGACCACGTTCATCGTCCAGCATCAGATTCCAGACAATGACGCCTTTACACCAATTGTTTACCGTACCAAGAGCCACCTCGCGCATATCCTCCATCAAACGCTTTTCCAGGTTGCGTCCGTCATTCCACATACCGATAGAAGTTTCCGTAAAAATAAGTTCTTTATCGGGACGTTTCTGCTGAATGTTATTCAATTCCTCACGTCTGCCGCCATAGTTGTGGTAAGCAGCTCCGGTAAGGAAGGCAGCAGCCACCTCATCATCATACATTTTAACGGGATACTCCTGCTGATCGGCCATATTATCATAGTTGTAATTATGGTCGAAAGCATAAATCTTCGTATCCAGTCCGGCAGCCTTGAAAGCAGGACCGAGGGCATCGCGTACAAAAGCCTGTTCTTCCTTCCAACCCATGAACAAAGAAGCGGAATTGCCCCTATTCAACGGTTCATTCTGTGGAGTGACGGAGTAGATTTCAATACCTTCTTCACGGAATGCCTGTATCCACTTCACAAAGTAAGTGGCATAATCGGAATAGTAATCCGGATTTAGCTGACCGCTTGTCCAGGAATCAAATGGTTTCCTTTCTTCCAGGTTATTCACCTTCATCCACTTGGGGCATGTCCACGGAGAACCCAATATTTTGATAGTGGGATTAAGAGCCAGAATATCTTTTAAAATAGGTATTACATATTCCTTCTCTTCCGTTTGCAGAGCAAAATTCTCAATTCCTTTTGTATCGCAACAGGTATACTCGCTCAGTGAGAAGTCGGAACAACCAATAGAAATGCGGATATAACTAAATCCCAGCCCGTCTTTATCAGAAAACGTTTCAGCCAGGAATTTCGCACGATCGGTCGGTGTCATCTGCATCAGATTATAGCAGGTAGAACCTGTAACAGCAGCTCCGAAACCGTCCATCTCCTGATACCGTACCGTAGGATTTATAGTGATTACGGACTCAGATGTAGGGACTTTGGAAAGCTTTTGAGTAGTGTGGTTAAAACTTTGCTGCCGGTCAGCAGTCGTAATGTAAACTTCTGCTTTGTTTTTTCCCGGAGCGTCCTCACCTAATGAACCGGAAGTCCCGGCATAGGCTGTAATAGCAACAAACAAACAGCATCCTAATAAAAGAGATAATTTCAAATTCATGGTATGTTTTTCAAGGGTTAATTAATCTTCCCCAAAGGTAGGCAAGATAAAGGCATTACGTACCTCCACATTATGAATATGTGGATAAGACGAAACATATAACAAAGATAACTCACTAAAAAACAACGAGATAAAATTCAATGAGGAAAGTAAAAAAGTGGATAGAAAATAAGGCAATGACGTATGCTTAACGTATCTTCATAATGCATGTTTCAAAGTCATCACGCGAAACGCAAGCTTTGTTTTTCACTTTAGCACGGTAATTATAGATTGTATTGACGGAGTAACGGAGAAATTCGGCAATCTGCGAACTATCGTCAATGCCCAACCGGATTAAAGCAAAAATACGTAATTCCGTATTCAAAAGTTCGCCTTTGCGGAGTATGATCCGTTCCTCCGGTTGAAGCAGTTCATTGAATTTTCCTACAAAATCAGGGAAAAGGTGTAGAAAAGCTGTATCAAAGTTCTCATATAATTCTTTCAGATCCGTATCAAGCACATCTCGTGAACGTACCATTTTCAGAAGTTCTTCCATCTGCCCGCCGGTAAGCTTCTTGTTCACCATGCGCCGGTAAGCATCCAGTCGGTCAATGTAGGTAGAACAGAGTTTCAGGAAGCGCCCGATATATTCTTCTTTGATATGATTAGACATTTGCAACTGTTCATTCGCCTGCTCCAAATGAGCCCGGGCAACAGAGAGATGCTTCATCTGCCTGTAAATCCAGACAACAGCCACGACCAACAGCAGAGATAGAATACTGATCATCCAAAGATAAAAACGAAGACGTTCATTCTGTTTCTCCTGCATAGCCTGATAGGTAAGATCTATAAGCGACAGAATGCCGGCTGTCTGCAAACTGCGGCTACGGGCATTGTAATGATTGGTTTCATTCCACGAAAAACGGATATAGCGATAAGCACGTTCAATGTCTCCTTCCTCATAGAGTATTTGTGCCAAAGTCCACAGGGAGGCATGGTCTGTAATCGCAAGGCGGATATCCGTCAAAGCGGACAAAGCCAGATAATATTTTGCTTTCTCCAGGTCCCCCAGACGATGATACAGCAAAGAACGGTGATACGTTACCAACGCATACTCCGGAGTATCGGGGCGTACACTTGCCAGGCGGTCATCGTTTATCTTCAAAGCTTCCTCCCACCTACCGGCAGCAGCTGCCTGCATCTCTTTGCGTTCCGGATAAAGGGCGAAGACAGGTGAAAGCACCTGCATCAATGAATCTTCATAACCGGCAGACAAACCATAATAGCGGTTACGCCGGAAAGCATCTTGCGTATATGTCCCCAATTCACCGTACAAATGACGATAATCTTCGTAATAATCGGGCAACAGACGGGACGAGAGCCCGGAGGAATTTATCTGTTCCAAATCCTCAGAGGCTTCCTTATACATACCTGCCGAAGACATGAGGTGCGCCCGCCGGATACGGGTTTCATCTGCCGCTTCCTGTTCACCGTGGCGCTGTGCCCAGCGCAAGTTGCGGCCCAGATAAAGAAGGGCTGAATCGCATATATATGCCTTGTATTCCTGAAACATTTCTCCATTCAGACGGAAATATTCCGGCGTCTCCGTGTCTGTCTGCGATAATTGCTGCCTCAAAGCTTCAATGCGAGCTTCCCTCACTGCCACATATTCCTGATGTGCACCGATAGCCTCATCCAAGGCAGCAGGCCATCCATCCATTGCAGGGACATCAACCGGAGCAGACATTCCATGAATGCCCACTAAAGCCAGTCCGAGAAATATCAGCAGTTTTACCTTCATGGGGACAAATATAAAAAATTAGTTTCCTATATTTGCAGCATTAACCCCCAAATGTATTCTAAAATGAAAAACTTAGCACCTCAACGAGTGGCTGCGGTTGATGTATTCCGCGCACTCACCATGTTTCTCATGCTCTTCGTGAATGACATCCCCGGTCTGAAGAACATCCCCCACTGGCTCGAACATGCCGACATCAACGAAGACATGATGGGATTCTCCGACACCATTTTTCCCGCATTCCTGTTTTGCATGGGCATGTCTGTCTCTTTTGCTATCCAGAACCGTTACCGAAAAGGAGATACTACACTTCAGGTCATTGCCCATATCTTCTGGCGTACGGTGGCACTCATCGCTATGGGGCTATTTTCACTTAATTCGGGTGGCATAGCAGGTGGCATTTCCCACCAGTGGTTCTGCATCCTGATGGTTATCGGCTTTTTCCTGGTCTGGGCCGTTTATCCGAAAGCTGAAGGGTCAAAAAAGCACCTATTCATCGCAATGAAAGTGCTTGGCGTTGCCTTGTTGGCATTCCTCGTTCTATATAAAGATTTAAACGGGAAACCTTTCCATCAAGGTTGGTGGGGCATCCTGGGACTTATCGGCTGGACGTATGTCGTATGTGCCGGTATTTATCTGTTTACCCGCGAAAGTTTGCGTAAGAATGTCATAGCATGGCTGGTCGTCATGCTCCTTGCGGTAATCAGTCACTCTAATCTGATCCCACAGGAATATGGTTTACGCATCATCCTTTTGCCTTTCATCCCCAGTGACTGGACGCTGCATGCATTCGGCATGTCGGGGGTACTCACTTCCCTGTTGATGCAGAAATATGCCGACCGGGAACATCCGCGTAAATTCATTGTTATCCTTTGTACCTTAGGTGCCATTATGCTCATTGCTGCACTTTGCTCGCACCCCCACTGGATTATCTCAAAGATACAGGCCACTCCGAGCTGGCTGTTCTATTGCCTTGCTGCATTTTTCCCATTGTTCGGCCTGTTCTATTGGCTGACGGATGTAAAAGGTAAAACACCCTGGTTCGATATTATCAAACCTGCCGGGACTGCCACGCTTACGTGTTATATCATTCCATATATATGGTACGCCGCACAGCAATTGTTGGGCTGGCACTACCCCGAGTTCTTGAATGCAGGTGCTCCGGGTCTATTAAGATCACTCATATTCTCCCTCATCATCGTTCAACTGACCGGACTGCTGGTGAAGGCTAAAATAAAACTGAAGGTATAAATACGTACCTAAAAAGACGAAAAGATGATGTTAAAGCTTCAAACTCCTAACCATGAAGACAAGGTGCTGCTCCACTCTTGTTGCGCACCTTGTTCTTCTGCCATTATCGAATGCCTGCTTGCCAACGGCATCCGCCCCACCGTGTTTTATTACAACCCCAATATCTACCCTCAGGCCGAATATGAAATACGGAAAGCCGAGGCTATCCGTTATGTTCAGGGGTTAGGACTTGACTTTATAGATGGCGACTACGATTACTCATTCTGGCGCACCTCCATGCAAGGAATGGAGGATGAGCCCGAACGAGGGGGCCGTTGCCTGAAATGTTTCAACCTTCGTCTGACTGAAACTGCCCGTTATGCCTCCGAGCACGGTTTCACCCTGTTCACCACTACACTCGCCTCTTCCCGCTGGAAAAGCCTCGATCAAATAAACGAAGCGGGACGTAGAGCCGCCGCCCTTTACCCCGGAACCACTTTTTGGGAACAAAACTGGCGAAAAGGAGGATTACAAGACCGACGAAACCAGCTTCTCAAAGAGCATGATTTCTATAACCAGCAATATTGCGGTTGCGAATTCAGTATGCGAAGACTTGAAGAAAAAGGTTCTTTATAGACAAGCTGAAAGTTAAAACAGGAGGTTTCACGACAATCTTTTCAAAACTTTCGGCAATATCCCTACATAATAAAAAGGAAGATTCACCAGACGGAATATCTTACCTGAATTTGTCTTTACTTCATCCACAGAATAATTACCGGACCATACCCTGACCGCTATGTTGCAAATCACAAGCAAAACAAACGTTTATTTGTTGCAAATCACAAGCAAAATTACAAGATTACTGTTACAAGTCACAAGCAAACAGAATTAGTACAGACTTTATTCAAGAGAAGAAGATCAATAAATATCTCTCTTCACAATACCTTCCCTTCTTTTCCTCATCCGAACCACATCCGGGCTATACTTGCTCCGTACAATCTCCACTCAGAGGTACTTCTATGTGGAGAAAGTATGGATTTGATACGGAGCAAGTGTATCCCAGATAAGAAGCAGATATTTTAAACCATCAATCCCAAGCAAGAATAGCCAATCAAGCAAATCGCTGCAAACGGACGCAAAAATCACATTCATGAAGCCAAACCGCTAAAATCATTTGGCGGAAAGAGATATAAATGTATACCTTTACGCCAGAAACAGAATAACCAATTTAAAATGCGACATCATGGGAATTATCAATCAAGGCATACTCGGAGGCTTCTCCGGCAAAGTGGGACCGATAGTAGGATTTCACTGGAAATCAAAATACTACATACGTGCACGGGCGGCTAAAGTCAGCAATCCGCGCACGCCGAAACAGCAGGAACAGAGAGGTAAGTTTGCCACGGCATTCAGTTTCCTGAAAGCCATAAAACCTTTTATTCGTATCGGCTATAAGGAATTTACACAGGAAAAATCCGCATTCAATGCTGCCATGTCCTATACACTGAAAAGAGCCGTGACGGGCAACGGGAAAGAAATCTCGATTGACTTCAACCGGGCATTGGTTTCCATGGGAACCCTGATGCCCGTATTCGAGGGAACAGCTACACAGAATGAGGATAAAATGTACTTTAACTGGCAGGACAATAGTGGCATGGGAAATGCAGAAGATACGGATATAGCCATGCTACTGGTGTATAACAAAAATAAAGAAACAGCCGTTTACAATACGGAAGCCGCCCTACGTTCCGATTGTCACGCCGTGCTGCAACTTCCGGCTGACTGGCAGAACGATGAACTGATTGCTTATCTCAGCTTTTGCAGTGCCGACGGAAGTTGTGTAGCCAACAGCATTCGCCTGACTGTAACAATGACTGAAAGAATGTCAAAAGCAACAACACCAGATAATGCCATATTCCTTAGAAACCTCATTAACCATTCTTTTTCCCAAAAGGGCTTTCAAGACAAATCGTATAGAAGTGGGTAATTTCAGATGATACCACATTCTGTCCATAATCATGCAACTTTAGATTATTATAAATACAATAATCATATTCATAATAATCGGAATACACGGACAATAGAGGCATCTTTCGCGTATAAAACTGGTAGATACAGCGTAATAATTTCCGTAACTTTGCCAGCAGTTAACGTAAAAAGTAGAAAAACATGAAGAAATTTACTATCACATTGGCACTCTCTATCCTTGCAGTGCTGTTGGTTGTCACTCCTTGTAACGCTAAAGGAAAAGCAAAACACGTCGTATTAATCGGTTTGGATGGCTGGGGAGCCTATAGTGTTCCCAAGGCAGATATTCCTACTATCAAGCAACTGATGGCTGACGGAGCCTATACGCTCGAAAAACGGTCCGCACTCCCCTCTTCAAGTGCCATCAACTGGGCTTCCATGTTTATGGGAGCCGGTCCTGAACTGCACGGGTACACACAATGGGGATCTAAAACACCTGAATTACCTTCGCGCGAACTCAATCAACATGGTATTTTCCCCACTATCTTCCAATTATTGCGCGATGCACAGCCCGAAGCCGAAATCGGTTGCCTGTACGAATGGGACGGTATCAAATATCTGGTGGATACACTTTCTTTGAGCCACTATGCGCAGGCTCCCGATTACAACAAGCATCCCGAGGCTCTGTGCACAATGGCGGAAACTTATATCAAAGAGAAACAGCCAGCCCTACTCGCCGTCTGTTTTGATAATCCTGACCACGTAGGACACCAAGCCGGACACGACACTCCTGAGTATTACGCCAAGCTGAAAGAACTGGATACCTATGTAGCCCGTATTATTCAAGCCGTAAAAGATGCCGGCATGCTGAAAGAAACTATCTTTATCGTCACTGCCGACCACGGTGGCATTGAAAAAGGACATGGCGGCAAAACCATGAACGAGATGCAGACGCCTTTCATCATCTCCGGTAAGAATGTGAAGAAGAGCGGTGAATTCCACGAAAGTATGATGCAATATGACGTTGCTTCTACTATCGCCTACATCTTCGGACTGAAACAACCACAAGTTTGGATAGGAAGACCGATGAAGCAGGTATTTAAATAAAAAATGATATAGCAAACAGCCACTTGCTATACTGGATACAGCCGGAAGCTCCCCTCTCTTTATTATGAGGAGAGGAGATCTTCCGGCAAATCCGAAATGACAAAGCAAAAAACAAAACTATATCAAATCCCCGTATCCACCGGATTCTCATCAGGGAAAAGCGGACTGTAAAGAACTGTATGTTTCAAAACTTGAAGTTGTCCATCTTTTACAAACTCCTCTCCCCTCTCCGACAGATGACGCACCATGGCTGCACGCATGAGCAGCAATTGGGAACGATATCTCTTTTCTTTTGCAACATTCTTCAATTCATGCGGATCCATCGACAGGTCGAACAATTCTTCTTCGCCGGTATGGAAACGCCAGATATATTTCATTTTACCATCAGTCAAGGCACACCAATAGTTATCAGGGCTATAGCAAGTAGAATGTTCCAAATCTATATACTTACGCCATTTTTCTGTATTTCCATTTATCAGATTCACCAGGGATTGCCCATCCATATCAGCCGGAACCGAACCTTCCGCCATTTCAAGAAATGTAGGTAACAGATCACGCAATTCTACCGGTTCTTCAACCCTGTTACCTTTCGAAAAGCCACATTTGGAAGGCCATTTCACAATATAAGGTATATGGGATGAACCCTCATAAGGATACGTTTTACGCCAATGATAATGATCACCCAGCATATCTCCATGGTCAGAGATATAACAAATCAATGCATTATCATACATTCCCTGCTCTTTCAGCGCCTGAACTACTTTACCTATTTCTTCATCAATAAAGGTAACATTCGCATAATAATAACGCCGGGAGTTCTTGGCATATTCTTCACCAAAGTTTCCGAAAGCGGCATCCTTATCCGCCAACTTCGCATCCTGACGGACAGCATAATCTTTATCTTTACACCATTCCCCCACAAACGGAGCCGGCACATCCTTATCCTTATATAAATCCACCAAACGTTTGGGAGGATCGTACGGACTATGAGGACGGGCAAAAGAAATTTTAAGAAATAATGGCTGTTGGTTCCCTTTTTTATAATTCCGTATCATCTCACAAGCAGTTTTACCTGTCCAAGCTGTAGGGTGCAGGTTTTCCGGCAGTTGATAAGCTTTTGCACCATGCTCATTCCACCCCACACCGGTAGAATCAGGATTTAAGCCCGGAGCCTGCAGTTGAAACCAAAGGCGATAATCACTGATAAAATTATCGGATTCTACCCTGCCACTTTCATCCACCAGTGTACCATGGAAGCCATGCAGTGCCTTCTGAGGAAACCAGTGCATTTTGCCTATACCGAAAGTATAATAATGAAGATCCCGTAACATTTGTGGCATTTCATACCGATAATGACTTCCGACTCTCCCGTACCCTAACATTCCGTGATGCCACGGCGAAAGCCCTGTTAGCAACCCTGACCGCGCAGGCGTACTGCTTGGCGTAGAAGAATAAGCATTCGTAAACAGAGTTCCATCCGCTGCCAATGCATCCATATTCGGCGTTATCACCGAAGGATTGCCCATGCAATGCATAGCATCGCCACGATGCTGGTCTGAAATGATTAGAATGATGTGCGGTTGTTGTGATAATGCTTGTTGACTCGTTACCAAAGTCCCGGTGACTGTTAGGAGTGAAACACTCCAGAAAGAATGTTGTTTCATATTGTTTTATTTAAGATTATGTTTACTAAAATTAAATAGCAAATATACATTTTTTTACAGGAATACAAGACAAACATATTATTAATTATTACCTTTGCAATATCTTAAAAACACCTAACTACTTCTTAGAAATATGAAAAATGCACTGATACTATTGCTTTCTATCTTTACGAGCTTCACGGCACTTTCCAAAGAGCTATACTTTAAACATTTGGGAATACGTGACGGACTTTCTCAAATTTGTATCTATTCTATTTATCAGGATGAAATGGGTGCAATGTGGTTTGGTTCTTCCGAAGGGTTAAACCGTTACAATGGCAAAGAAATAAAAGTATATCAACCCTCCCAATACAGGCAAAATTTAACCAGTAACGAAATAAATGATTTATGTGGTGACAAACAAGGACATATCTATATCCGATCCGGTAATGATCTTATCGTTTTCAATATCTACAAGGAGCAATTTGTTTGTCTACGGAAAAACGATGTAAAAGGGATCTTCTGCCAAAGCGACAAACTATGGGTGATTTGCAGTAATGCCATCTATACATATCTTCCTGAGGAAGAAGATCTGAAACTGTTCGTATCCTTCCCTACCGATTTAGGGGAAGGAAGGGGAATATTCGCAGACACTGAAAACGTATGGGCCATCACCCATAGTCATCTGTTACACTTCGATACTTCCTCTCATGAACCGGCAAAGATAATTATGAGCTTTGACAAAGGAAGATGCATATTCAGAGATCGCTCCCACAACTTGTGGGTAGGTACTTGGGACGGGCTATATCGCATAAATACAAAAGGAGACATTTCCTTGTTTACCCACCAACCCGGCCAAGAAGGGCTTTCGAATAATCAGGTACGCTGTGTTATAGAAGACAATATTGGCTGTATATGGATAGGAACATTCAGAGGATTGGATTGCTATAATCCTACCACCAACGAATGGAGCCATTATACTCATCAAGATTACAATCCTAACAGCCTCAGTCATAACTCAGTACTCTCTCTTTATAAAGATGTCCGCAATAATGTATGGGTAGGTACTTATTATGGCGGAGCCAATGTTTTCATTCCACATCACTTTAATAAACAGTTCTATGCAGCATCACTTGAGCATAAAGACTGTCTCAGTTTCCCATTTGTAGGCAGGATGACTGAAGATGATAATGGTTACCTGTGGATATGTACCGAAGGGGGAGGACTTAATAAGCTGGATCCTGCCACAAGAAAGTTCGTTCGTTATACCCATCAGGAAGGTGATCCGCAGAGTGTAGGAAACAATAATCTCAAGGCAATCTACTATGACCAGTCTACCGAACGCCTATACATAGGCACTCATACAGGTGGTTTGTCAATATTCGACATTCGCAACAACACATTCAGAAGGACTCCTGAATTCCTACAACTTGCCGGTAATATCATTAACAGGATACAAAGATACAAGGAAGGGCTTGCTATACTAAGTCAGAAAGGGTTGTTCTTTATGAATCTGCAAACTGAAAAGTTTTCTTCATTCTCCAAGCTTCCTCTCATAAAGGAAGTGCTGGAAAAAGAATTTACTTATGAAACATTCTTCATTGACAGCCAGGACCACCTTTGGTTAGCCTTGTCAGTGGGAGGATTGATATGTGTACACCTCCCCTCGGGCAGAATAGAAAAATATGAAACAAATGCCAACAATCCATTTTCCATCGGAAAATTCAAAGTAGTGCACATCTCTGAAAATAGTAACAGAGAAGTATATTTCGGAACGATAGGTTCCGGGCTATTCAAGTATCAGCCGGAAAATAATTCATTCAAAGTCTATAATACCCAAAATGGTTCCTTGCCTAACAATTATTGTTATTACATTCAGGAATCACCTCTTAATCATAGATTATTGTTACTCCATAATAGAGGTTTATCTATATTCAATACCCAAACAGAGGTTGTAGAAGAAACCTACCACATATTTCAGCAGAACTATAGCCAGGGTTCTACCCTATATATCAGCCGTAATGGTACTATGTATATAGGTGGTATCAACGGATTAGCCTCTTTACCGGAAGAAGATCTATACAATTCTCCCGATAAAGAGAAGCTCTATTTCGAAAAACTACTGATACTCAATCAAGAGGTCCTGCCAGATGATGTTACCGGCATTCTGAAACAAATCCTTGCCCGAACTTCTGAGATCCAACTGAAACACAATCAAAATCATGTTACTGTTACATTCAGTACATTCCGTTACCTATCAGAACGAGACAACTTATTTGAGTATTGTCTCGAAAATCTAGATAAGCACTGGATACAAACTTCAAACAATTCCATCACCTACACCAATATCCCTCCCGGAAACTATACTTTGCGTGTTCGTCCCGTAGAGCTTGACTCAGCCAACGCAGAAGAAATAACTCTCAAGATACATGTTTCCGCACCTTTCTATGCCAACCCATATGCCTATGTCCTCTATGCATTAGTATTGGCGGGAGTTTTGAGCCTGTTCCTCCACTTCAAATTACGCCAGGCTCGGCTACAAGCTTCCCTTGAAAACGAGAAGAAGGAAAAAGAACACATAGAAGAACTCAATCAGGCTAAACTGCGCTTTTTCACTAATATTTCTCATGAATTTCGTACTCCACTCACACTGATCATCGGGCAGTTAGAGGCTATCATGCAAATAGATAAACTGGAACCATTTTTCTACAAGCGGATATTGCGGATATATAAAAACGCATGGCACATGCGTAATCTAATCACTGAATTACTGGATTTTCGCAAACAAGAACAAGGTTATCTGAAACTTAAAGTAAAAGAACGTGACTTGGTACCTTTCTTACATGAAATATATAATAGCTTCTACGAGTATGCCCAAATGAAAAATATCAACTATAATTTCAAGCATACGGAAAAAGTTGTCAACGCCTGGTTTGACCCGGCACAATTACAGAAAGTCATATTCAACCTGCTTTCCAATGCTTTCAAGTATACCAAGGAAGGAGGAAATATTACCATCAGCTTACGCCATAACTCCACTCAGGTATTTATTACTGTCAGTGACGACGGTTCGGGAATACCGGAGGAGGCCATCCTTAAAATCTTCGACAGATTCTATCAGGCAGACTCCACCCCTTCATCTTTCAGCCTCGGCACTGGAATCGGATTGGCTCTGGCAAAGGGCATCATGGATGCCCATCATGGTAAAATAGAAATAAAAAGTACAGTAAATCAGGGAAGTGATTTCACATTGTCATTACTTTTAGGCAACCAACATTTCAATAAAGAAGATATTGCCGCAGACCCGCAACAAGCTGATGCAATCTATTTTATAGATTCACCAACCGACCTTCTTCAAAGAACCACCGAGTTCCGAATACCGATTGAAACCGGAATAGATACCCATAAACCGATTCTGTTGCTGGTAGAAGACAATGAGGATTTATTAGAGATGCTCAACGATATGTTCAGCACTTTTTATAAAGTGCATACAGCCCGCAACGGACGTGAAGGGCTAATTGCCGCAGAGCGTATCCAACCTGATATTATTGTAAGTGACGTAATGATGCCGGAAATGTCAGGAAAAGAAATGTGTTACAAACTAAAAAACAATGTAGAACTTTCCCACATTCCTATTGTGCTCCTTACAGCACAGAACTCTGTAGATTTTATAGTAGAGGGATATATGTTTGGTGCCGACGATTATGTTACCAAGCCATTCAATGTTAAAATACTATTGGCACGTTGCAGTAATCTGATTCGTAACAAGCAGCAGATTATTGCACACTATTCCAATGTGTCGACAGTGCAGATCACAGAATCCATCCCCCCTTCCAATACCTATGATAAAGAACTTCTGAAAAAGAGCGTAGATATTATCAGAAAGCACTTTGACAATCCTAATTTTGATGTGAATATGCTGGCAGCCGATCTTTGCATGGGGCGCAGTAAGTTATATATGCGATTCAGACAGATAATCGGCCTGACACCTAACGAATTCATTCTGAAAGTAAAATTAGACGAAGCGATGTCATTACTCAAGAATCGCCCCGAACTGAATATTTCAGAGATTTCCATCATGCTGGGCTTCTCTTCAGCACGCTATTTCAGTAAATGTTTCAAATCATTCTTCGGATTGCCACCGCTGAAAGTAAGAAGGAAAGAAGAATAGGCTCCTCCATAAAGAGGAGCCTGATTGAAGAGAATTAGATTCAGTCGAAATTGTGTGTATACATCATTATTCTTTAAGTCCGGTAGTCCAACCGTAATTTTGTCCAAGATTCGTATTCTTGCTGATCGCAGAAGACGGAATGGGACGCAGATAATCCTTTTTCGGATCAAATGTACGGCGATTAGTTGCATAGTTCGTTTTTTCATAAGCATCGATATACTGCTTGCCATCCGCATCTTTGAATACGTAAACAGGATTCTGACCGGCGTTTTCTGTTCCTCCTTTGGAAATAACCCCTTCATAACGGGGATCATCAAAGTCAGCATCTTCCAAGCGCATACCCAGAACACGGTCTTTCAGCTTTTCACCCCATGCCCAACGCATCAAGTCCTGATAACGCAAATACTCAAAACTAAGCTCCACACGACGTTCGCGACGAATCTCTATAATGAGAGATGAAAGATTACTATCTGCATATTTGGGATCCATTTCCGGGTTTACTGTCAAATGAGGCATATCCACACGATCACGTAATACATTAATCGTTTTATCCAATACCGCTTGATCACATCCCCCCAATTCCGCTTTCGCCTCCGCATAATTTAACAAGACTTCTGCATAACGGAACAACGGATAATCATGCGTCTCTGCATTAAAGCCCTTTTTATCCTGTTCACGGATATAATATTTGATAGGATGATAGCCTGTAAGCGTAGGCCATCCTTGCATATTTCCAATACGGGGGAATGTACGGTTGGCATGTGCATTATCTATAAACAAAGCCTTTGCAGCGTCATTTCCCGGAGCAAGAAAAGTCTGACTCAAACGCGGGTCACGATTCGTAAATTCCAATTCTGGAGTATCGTTACTATAATCCCGACTCAGGGCTACAGCTCTCGCCACTCCATCTGCATCAATGCAGAGGAAATCATCCACAAAATCTTTGGTACCGCCATTACGAAGATTAACTGTATAGCCACATATACGATGACGTTTCAGACCATCGGCATATTTTCTATAGAATATTACTTCCTCGTTACTTGATAAATCATCAGTAGTGAATAAAGCTGTATAGTCGCTTGACGGATTACCTGTATCATGAATCTTATATCCCATTCCCATCAATTCTTCACAAGCACTTACGCAAGCATTCAGGAATTCTGCTTCATCACCCAGATTATGATATTTACGGTACGTACCTTCATACAGTCCGATACGAGCCTTTAATGCCAATGCAGCACCTTTAGTCAAACGATTATCGCCCCAATTTTCTTCGGGTAGAAATGAGCAAGCATTATTAATGTCTGTCAGCACTTGTTTCATAACCTCTTTGCGCGGAGTACGTTCACCATACAACTCTTCGGAATCTGTTTCTAAAGGCTTGGTTATCAACGGTACATCACCATAAGTCTGAACCATATAAAGGTAGAACCATGCACGGAAGAAAAGAGCCTCACCGGCATAACGGTTCCTCACACTTTCCGTAACTTCCGTTGCACGTTCATAATTGGCCATAAATACATTGATACGACGTAACAACGTCCATGACCAACTGCCATAATTAGGATTTCCACTCGGTTGATTTTCAATGCCGGCAGCTACGGCAGACGCCCAAGTCTGGGAAGCATCCATTGTAGCAAAATTATCAGACATAGCTTCTATTGTATAAGGTCCTACGACCTTTACAGAATAAGCGTCACTATGGAAACCCACCATGAATTTATAAGTACCATTGCTTGCCGCTTCATTGTAAATACCATTGGTATATGCCTCCAAATCAGAAGATGTATTCCAATAAGCCGCATCATTTAAGTCATTGGTAGGGGTACGTTCCAAAAAGGAATCGTTACATGCAGTCATTGATAAAACGACTGCACTCAACACCAAACATTCTCGTATAAAGTTTTTCATTGTCCTGTTTTTTAAAAGGTTAGATTAATTCCAAATGAATAAGTTCTCATAAAGGGATAAAGCATTGTACCATTTCCACGAGCTGCCTCAGGGTCATACGGGCCTTTAACTTTGGTAAACTCGAACAAATTTTCACCACTGACATAAACCGATGCACCTGACAAGAACACTTTACTGATCCATTGCTTCGGCAGATTCCATCCGAATGTCAGATTCTTCATTCTTAAATAAGAAGCATTCTGCAAATAACGATCTGTCTTCACCCCTCTGTTCCTGGCGTCCGTCGCACGCGCAATGGGGAAATAAGCATTCGGATTATTCGGAGTCCAGGAATCCTCTATATGCCATTTCTGCGCATTGTAATATTGTGTAGCAGCCGGCCAGAAAGATTCGTCACCCGGCCAGAAATCACGTTTGCCAACTCCTTGCATAAAAATATTCAGATAAAAATCTTTATAAGTCAGATTAGCGGTAATACCATACTGATAACGTGGAGTAGTATTACCAATAATCACCATATCTCCGTGATTATCTAAAGTACCATTGCCGTCATCAATCTTTTCATCATCATTCAAATTCTTAAACTTAATGTCACCAGCTCCCCACTCTACGTTCTTAATGTCACTTTGATCATACCAGGCAGCGGCTTCTTCATCACTTTGAAACAATCCCTCTGTCTTATATCCCCAGATTTCACCAATCTTGTGCCCCTCATAATAAGTGCTGATAGCTCCGGTAGGATTATTGTATTTTGTTACTTCTGCTTGAGAATCCGACAATACAAAACCTAACTCATAGCCAAAATTCTTCCCAATCCGGTCTCTCCAATTGATGGAAAGTTCCCAACCACGGGTTTTCAGCTCAGCAGAGTTTGCAGGAGGTGCTGTAGTACCCAGTACATCGGGATAAGTAGCCTTAATCAACATATCTGAAGTAGTACGAACATAGTAATCGAAACTCATATCCAGACGTTGATTCAGGAAGGTAGCATCCAAGCCGACATTGACTGTCGTAACTTTCTCCCATGTCAGGTCTGAACTTATCAGGTTGCCCGGATTGATTGTGGTAGCATATTCATCACCAAAAAGCCAATACTGAGAAGTACTATTACTCATAAAAGGAATGTATGGATAATATTTAGTATTTCCACTCCAGTCGCTGGAAGAAATCATCTGATTACCTAAAATACCATAAGTAGCACGAAGTTTCAAGTTATCCAACCAAGAGCGGGTATTCTTCATGAATCCCTCCTCACTAATGCGCCATGCACCGGAAAATGAAGGTAAGAACACAAAACGATTGTCCGACGGAAAACGTGAAGTACCATCATAACGTCCGTTTACCTCAAACAAATAGCGATCATTATAGATATAGTTCACACGGAAAAAAGCTCCACGTAAAGCCCATTCGTAACCATCCTGTGATACTGTATGTGTGCCTGAACCAAGACTCAATGAAGGCAGGTTTTCATTCAGAATATCATTGCGCTGCCCACTGAAGGTGGAATATTTTGTTAATTCTTGGTTGAAACCTATCATCGCCTTCAGATAATGCTTCTCTGCAAATGTGTTTTCATAATCCGTATAAGCATTGAAAGAGTAGTAACTTGTGTTATAATTACTCATCTTATAATAATTTGTACTTGTACGACCATAGGTCTCATTAAAGGAACCATCGAAGAATTTGATTGGTTTAGAATGCTCAGAGGCTTTCTTATAATTCAGATTATAATTAAAGTCAACATGAGCTTTCCATCCTTTCAGAATATTAAGATCAGCACTCGCTGTCAACCAGATATCATGCTTGTCATATTTATTTCTTCCACCGTCCTTAAGCAGTGAATATGCATTATTTTCCATATACATACCCTCATATTTATCTAACTCCGGATAACGTGAATCTTTCTTCCAAGAAGAAATAAACTCTGTAGGAGTAGAATAAACGACACGCTTCCAAACATCTTTGCTATCATAGGTAAAAGGTTTGTCTTGTGTACTATAATTATACAGTGCCTTGAAACCTAACTTTAGCCATTTCGTCGTCTGATTTTCTACATTCAAACGGGTATTCAGCTGCTTAAAGTTATCATCCCCAACCTTATAAAGTCCATCTTGATTCAAGTATCCTACAGAAGTATAAAAGCGTGTCTTTTCATTACCACCTGAGATGTTCAGATTATGGCGTTGCGTGGGAGTCACATTCTTAACCATCAGTTCCTTAAAATCAGAATAGCCATAATAGTACAGAGTCCCATCAATAACTTCATATTCAGGATTACCGGCAGGATTTGCCTCATAGGCTCTCATCTTCTCTATGCTCTCTGTCTTGAATTTCGTTGCAACCCCACCGGCCACGCAAGCTTCATTCATCCACTCGGCGTACTGTGACTGGCTTTCAATAAACTCCGGCATAATAGACGGCTTAGCAAAAGAGAAGTTTCCACTATAGCTAACCGTTACTTTTTCTGCTTTTGAAGGACTTTTGGTTGTTACCAATACTACACCAAAAGCAGCACGTACACCATAAATGGCAGATGCAGCAGCATCCTTCAATACTGTTACATTCGCAATATCATTGGGATTCACCAAGTCAAGGCTCATTTCTACACCATCTACCAGCACCAAAGGGCTACCACCATTGATAGAAGTAGTACCACGCACATTCAACGACGCATTTTGTCCGGGTTCACCACTGGTATTTGTTATCTGCAAATTAGGAATTGTTCCCTGCAAGGCACTGGAGGTACTTGTAATAGGGCGTGATTCCAAAACCTTAGAATCGATTTGTCCGATAGCCCCGGTCAAATTCACCTTTTTCTGTGCACCATAACCTACTACCACAACTTCTTCCAAAGCCTTAGCATCTTCAACCATTAAAACTCTAAAAGTAGTCTTACCGTTCACCTTGATTTCTTGCGTGACATAACCGATAAAGGAAATCTGCAAAATCGCATTCTCCGGAACATTAGAAAGAGTAAAGTTACCGTCAACATCAGTAATCACACCATTTGTAGTTCCCTTCACAAAGACGTTAGCACCTGGAACCGGACCAAGATTGTCTGTTACAACACCTTTCACTGTCTTACCATTTTGAGCTACCATTTGTACAGCATCAACAGTAGGAAGGCTTCCGCCACTCACAGGACCTGCCACTATACCAGCACTCGACAACACGCAAAGTGCACAAAGCAAAGTCCTTCTTGAGAAATCAGGAAATGTTTTTCTTTTCATAAATAGATCAAATTAGTTGTTAAATTAGATTAGGATAACGTTTTCTATTTTCGCATTTCGGGAAGTAAAAGTACAGAGCATACCTTTATGGAGATACACTTATTTTCCATCGCATATGCTCATATTTTCCATTAAATCACCAGAGGCCTTTTTTTTGTACAAAACAAACAACTGAGCAGTAATATTTCGGAAGATTTTACCACCAAAGACCTATGGGAACATATTGTCTAAAATACAAGAGAAGGGATAGCTACAGACAACAATAGTGTTGCTTTCAGTAGAAAAGAAAAAAGTCAGGTTCATACGAATTCTCATAATTCACCCTGAGACATTTACAGAAGGCGGAAGTTATTGCGTAATTTATGTAGCACAAAAAGTGCTGCACTTTTTATGCTACACATAAACTTTTGCTTATGAATAGAATAACACCGTGCAACCTATACCCATAGTGATACCAGTAGCATAAACACGGCTCTAAAAACATTAATAAACAAGGAATATGTATTCAAATCCGACAAAGGTTATTGCATCTACGACCAGTTTATGGAGTTGCGGTTGCAGACGTTGCCTTATGCCAATCAATAAAGGATACTCAGCGATAGATTAACGTCGACAGATAATCTTCCGCAAACATTTCATTCGCCACTTCCAATAGAATCTCCGGAGTAAGTTGTTCAATACGTTGATAAACCGCTTCGGAGGTTTCATATTTATGATAATGCAGGAAGGTCTTTGCCATACCGAGGGCATTGTTCTCATTATTATCCGAAGCTACACCTATCTGTCCGATGAGTTGCTTCTTGGCAGCAGCCAGTTGCTGGGAAGTCATCTTGTTATCACGCAGGCTTTTAAGTTCCTTCATAACCAACCGCATACATGTATCCACATCTTCAGGATCGCATCCGAAATAAGTGCAGAAGACGCCTGTATCCGTATAAGAAGTCAGATTGGACTCCACATTATAAACTAATCCCCGGCGTTCACGCAGAGAAACGTTCAGACGACTATTCATGCCGGGGCCTCCAAGAATATTGTTCAGCAGATAAAGGGCTGTACGTTTATCATCATAGGCATTGTATCCACGGCTACCAATCATGACATGGGCCTGATGCGTATCTTTATGTATAGTGAGCTTCTCGGGCATATAAAAAGGAGGAGGCATACGACGGTTATCCACCGATACGGCAGGAACATCTACCAAAAGTTTCTCTGCCCAACGGATGACTTGCTTGAAATCCAAATTGCCCCAAACAAAGAAAACCATATTACCCGGATGGTAAAAGCGGGAAGTGAAAGCAGCAGCATCTTCACTCCGGAAGGTTTTCAGCAACTCAGGATTCCCCAGAATATTACGTCCCAACGGATGTCCGCGGAAGATCAAATCCTCGAAGTCATCGAAAATAAGTTCGGAAGGCGTGTCTTCGTAAGACTGGATTTCATCAATGATTACCTCCGTTTCCTTCTCAATCTCACGTTGCGGAAAGGTGGAGTGAAATACAATATCCGCCAGCAATTCAAAAGCCCGGCCGAAGTGCTCGGTAAGGAAAGCAGAATAGATAACCGTCTCTTCTTTATTGGTGTAAGCATTCAGGTCACCACCCACATTCTCCATACGATTGAGAATATGCCAGGCTTTCCGCTTCTGTGTACCTTTAAATATAAGATGTTCCACAAAGTGCGCCATGCCTTGTTCATTCTCAAGCTCATCACGGGTTCCGGCATCAACAGCAAAACCACAATAAGCTACATTGGAATAGGCCGGTTGATGGATAATACGCAAACCGTTGGCAAGTGTATATTCGTTATGTCCCGGTAAAGGGAAAAGTGCTAACTTCTTCATTCTTACGTTCAAAACTGATTGAAGGCGCAAAGATAGTGCAAATTGAATGCAGAATTTTCATGCTTGCATGAAAAAGTTATGCTGAAATACAATAAAACTTATTGCCATTTATGGAAAATTGCAGATATTTGTAGGCTATAACCTAACTACTAACAAAAATAGTATAATGATTGAATCCATTCAAGAGCTTTTGCAGAAAGAGGCACAAGCTGTTCTAAACATCCCCGTGACAGACGCTTACGAGCGTGCAGTAGAACTTATCGTGGAACAAATTCACCGGCGGAAAGGGAAACTGGTAACTTCGGGTATGGGAAAAGCAGGACAGATTGCCATGAACATCGCAACTACGTTCTGTTCTACCGGAATCCCTTCCGTATTTCTGCATCCCAGCGAAGCTCAACACGGCGACTTGGGCATCTTGCAGGAAAACGATTTACTGCTATTGATCTCTAACTCTGGCAAAACACGCGAAATCGTAGAACTCACACAATTAGCTCATAATTTGAACCCAGAGCTTAAATTTATTGTTATTACCGGAAATCCGGATAGTCCGTTGGCTCATGAGTCTGATGTATGTCTCAGTACAGGAAAACCCAAGGAAGTCTGTGCTCTGGGAATGACTCCCACCACCTCGACTACTGTAATGACCGTTATCGGTGATATTCTTGTAGTACAGGTAATGCAACAGACAGGCTTTACGATTGGAGACTACTCCAAACGTCATCACGGTGGGTATTTGGGTGAAAAATCAAGAAAATTATGCGAAAAGTAATCGGTATAGGAGAAACTATCCTTGACATCATTTTCCGCAACGGGCAGCCGACAGCAGCTGTACCGGGTGGCTCAGTATTTAACGGCATCGTGTCATTGGCACGGACTGGCGTACCTGTGAGCTTCATCAGCGAAACGGGAAACGACCGGGTGGGCAACACAATTCTGCAATTCATGCAAGATAGCGGCATGTCTACCGAATATGTCAATGTGTTCCCCGATGGCAAATCTCCCGTATCACTGGCTTACCTGAACGAACATGGTGATGCGGAATATATTTTCTATAAGGATTATCCCAAGCAGCGGCTGGATGTAGTCTTCCCCAAACTGGAAGAAGACGACATCGTAGTTTTCGGTTCATACTTCGCCTTGAATCCGGTGCTACGCGATAAGGTTCAGGATCTGTTGGAGCAGGCACGTGAGAAGAAAGCAATTGTCTATTATGACCCTAACTTCCGCTCCTCGCATAAAGACGAAGCCATTAAACTGACATCAACCATCATCGAGAATCTGGAATATGCCGACATTGTACGCGGTTCTATAGAAGACTTCTTCTATATGTATAATCAAAAGGAAGTGGACAAGGTCTACAAAGATAAGATTCGCTTCTATTGCTCTAACTTTCTTTGTACTGCCGGAGCCAAAGAGATTTCACTGCGTACGAAAAGCATTACCAAGGAGTATGCTATTCCGCCGTTGGAGGCAGTCAGTACTATTGGAGCGGGTGATAACTTCAATGCCGGTATCATCTATGGCCTGCTGAAGTACAATGTACGCCACTGTGATTTGGGACAAATAGACGAAGCCACCTGGGACAAGATTATCCGTTGCGGCATCGAGTTCTCGGCAGATGTATGCCGGAGTTTTAACAATTCCATATCACCGGAGTTTGCCCGACAGTTGCCTCCCATTAACTAAATCCCCGTTAAAGGAGAAAAAACTCTGTGAAACTCTGCGCCTTGAAGTAACAAAAGTCAGCAGAATACATATCTTTGCAGTATACGCTCAGACAAAAAAACTATGTATAGAAATCTGTTGAACTTGCTAACATGTGTATTGCTGCTACCGGCTTGTAGCGGCACAGCTCCTCATATTTCCGTTGTTTGTGAAGAAAACAACGTTGGAAATAGTATCGTTAAATGGGAAATAGCTCCTCTTATCAAAGGAAACGTAAAGGTATACGCCTCTACCGATCCGAACCATATTCCCGAAGATTCCCCGGTAGCCATGGCAAATATTGCCGACCAACGAATGACGATTGTTACCACAGATCCTACCAGACGGTATTACTACACCCTCGTATTTAATGATAAATACCGTGTAAAGATTGCTACCCGCAATGTCAATATTCCTGGTATACAAAACTTCCGCGACTTGGGAGGATATCCATCATATCCTACCCAGAAACGATTGCGTTGGGGCATGCTCTACCGGTCGGCGCAAATAGACAGTCTGGAATGTTACTCGCGCAGGGAGCTAAAGAATATAGGCATCAAGACTATTGTAGACCTGCGCTCCGAATCAGAGTTAAAAGGACATACCCCATTACAAGAAGGATTCAATGCCGTGCATATTCCCATAAAAACGGGAGATATGGAAGATATTCTGAAAGGTATTCAGGAACAAAAGATAAAAAGTGACACCGTCTACCGCATGGTGGAACGGATGAATCGCGAACTAGTGATGAATTACCATCATGAATATCGACAAATATTCGATATCCTGTTGGACAGTGCTAACTATCCTGTCGTCATTCATTGTTCCTCCGGTAAGGGACGCACCGGCATTGCTTCGGCACTGATACTCGCTTCTCTTGGTGTGAACAGTGATATTATCATGGAAGATTATCGCCTCAGCAATGATTATTTCAATATTCCCAGTGCTTCACGTTATGCCTATAATCTGCCTGCACGTTCACAAGAAGCCATCACAACTGTTTATTCAGCCAGAGAAGATTTCCTGAATGCTGCCAAAGAAGAAATAGAACGTCGGTACGGCGATGTGGATACCTATCTGGAAAGGGCTATCGGACTCAAGAAAGAAGAAATTAAGAAGTTGCAAAGTATTTTGCTGGTGAAAGACAATCAGTGATGTTTCGCATGTAGTTTGTCAGACTACATACGAAACTTAAATCATTGACAAAAAAATAAGCCTGATATTTAATTTTATCGCTGATAACTAATCACTAATCACTAAATTTGTTCTATCTTTGTGCCCGAATATAAAGATATACAAAGATTTAATGAAGAATTTTGAAGAGCTCGGTCTGTCGCCGGAGATACGCCGCGCCATTGAAGAAATGGGATATGAGTGTCCCATGCCGGTACAAGAGGAAGTGATTCCTTACCTTTTAGGAGAAAATAATGATGTTGTAGCACTTGCACAAACAGGAACGGGGAAAACCGCCGCATTCGGCCTGCCACTTATCCAGAAAATTAATGTAAAGAACCGGATTCCACAATCCCTTATACTTTGCCCTACACGCGAACTTTGCTTGCAGATTGCAGGTGATTTGAATGACTATTCCAAATACATCACCGGATTGCGGGTATTGCCCGTATATGGTGGTTCATCCATAGATAGCCAGATACGTGCCCTGAAACAAGGTGTACATATCATCGTTGCCACCCCGGGACGACTACTCGACCTGATGGAACGTAAGACTGTATCGCTCACCACTATCCAGAATGTAGTGATGGACGAAGCGGACGAAATGCTGAACATGGGATTCACGGACAGTATTAACGCTATTCTTGCCGATGTGCCCCAGGAGCGTAATACGTTATTATTCTCCGCCACTATGAGCCCGGAGATTGCACGTATTTCAAAGAAGTACTTACGTGACGCCAAAGAAATCACTATCGGACGGAAAAATGAAAGTACAAGCAACGTGAAGCATGTAGTCTTCACCGTTCATGCCAAAGATAAATACGCGGCCTTGAAACGTATTGTAGACTATTATCCGCAGATATACGGTATCATTTTCTGCCGTACGCGCAAAGAAACACAGGAAATTGCCGACAAGCTGATGCAAGACGGTTACAATGCTGATTCACTGCACGGTGAATTAAGTCAGGCACAACGCGATACCGTCATGCAGAAGTTCCGCATTCGCAACATACAAATCCTGGTTGCCACGGATGTTGCTGCCCGCGGACTGGACGTAGACGACTTGACACATGTCATCAACTATGGCCTGCCGGATGATACCGAAAGTTACACTCACCGCAGCGGACGTACAGGACGCGCTGGAAAAACCGGTACTTCTATCGCCATCATCAACTTGCGCGAGAAAGGTAAGATGCGCGAAATAGAACGTATCATCAGCAAGAAGTTTATTATTGGTGAAATGCCTACCGGCAAACAGATTTGCGAGAAACAGCTTCTGAAAGTGATCGACGACCTGGAAAAGGTGAAAGTGAACGAAGAAGATATGGCTGACTTTATGCCTGAAATATACCGTAAACTGGACTGGTTGAGCAAGGAAGACCTTATTAAACGTATGGTTTCCCACGAGTTCAACCGTTTCTCAGAATACTACCGCAATCGCGAAGAAATAGAAATGCCTACCGATAGCCGTGGCGAACGCAACAGCAAAAGTGGCAACGAACGTACCAGCGACCGCAGAAGTAGCAGCCGCAAAGCAGAGCCTGGATTTACCCGCTTATTCATCAATTTGGGTAAGATGGATAATTTCTTCCCCAATGAACTGATAGGATTGTTGAATGGCAATACCCGTGGACGGGTGGAATTGGGACGCATTGACCTGATGAAGAACTTTTCATTCTTTGAAGTGGATGAAAAAGAAGCCAACAACGTGGTAAAAGCCCTGAACCGAGCCAACTGGAACGGTCGTAAGGTATCTGTAGAAATTGCAGGTGAAGAAGGCAAGGAAGCTCCTAAAGGCAGACGTAAAAGCGAAGGAAGCAGTTACGGAAAAAAGGAGTTTGATGGCAAGAAGCGTAGCTTCAAAGATGAAAAGCGTAGCGATGCTCCCAGAAATAACAGAAGTAAATCTGAGAGTGCTCCGGCTGACAAAAAGAAAAGCAAGCCAAGTCGCGAAGACCGTGGATACTCCCAAGCACGCGGCAAGAAGGATGACTGGAGACAGTTCTTTCAGGATAACAAAGAATTCCGCGATAAAGAACCTGACTTCAGTGAAGAAGGCTGGGCAAGAAGGGCACCCAAGAAGAAATGATTCATAGTGATTAGTGGTTAGTGATGAGTGATTAGTACAACTGCTAGTCACTTATCACTAACCACTAATCACTTATTAACGTGAATAAAGTAAACGGATTCTTATATGGACTTCTTTCTTCGGCGAGCTTCGGGCTTATTCCACTGTTCACCATTCCTGCCATGCATCAAGGCATGCAGTTCTGGTCCATTCTGCTTTACCGTTTTTTCTTTGCCATGCTGGCATTGGCAGGTATCCTGTTACTCGATAAACAATCTTTCCGCATCTGCAGGAAAGAGATACTTCCACTTTTACTACTGGCATTTCTGTACGATTGTTCCGCTGTATTTCTATTCTGGGGATACAAATTCATGTCGAGCGGAGTAGCTACTACCATTCACTTCATGTATCCTGTACTGACTACACTTATCATGATGATTTTCTTCCGCGAAAAGAAATCCATCTGGCGTATAGCGGCAATTCTTTTAGCAGTAAGCGGTGTTTTCTTCCTCTCGCATGGCGACACTACGGGAACTGTTACTTTATGGGGTATTTTTATTGTTTTACTCTCTGCATTGGGTTATGCTCTCTATCTAGTTACTGTCAGCCAACTAAAATCTCTTGAAATGAAAGGGCTGAAAATGACATTTTATGTTTTTCTGTTTGGCGGAATCCTCCTTTTCATCGGGATGACAGCAACAGGCGTCGGCGTACAACCCATCCCGGACCGGATAACTTTTGGAAACCTGGTAATGCTGGCATTAGTACCGACTGTTATTTCCAATCTTGCGCTGGTACGCGCTATTAAAAACATAGGCTCCACGCTCACCTCTGTGTTGGGAGCCATGGAGCCTGTAACTGCTGTTTGTGTGGGAATTCTCGTCTTTGGAGAACCTTTCACTCAAAGTATTGCTCTAGGAATTATACTGATTATTTCGGCGGTTACGGTTATCATACTGAAACGATAATCATATCCTTCATTTAGGAGTATAAATCGAAACTATTTCTGATAATCAGACAGCTTCTCTCACTTTTTTTCATAATTTTGTCCAGCATATCAAAGCACCCTATTTTTATGTCTATATATGAAGAAGCACAACTTTTATATACTATTATTTTTATTGCTTTGCATTACTAACGAAGGATATTCGCAAGGATTACAATTTTACGGAAATGAAAAGCGAATCTCTGAACGTTCCTCCTTTTCTGTCTTCACTGATGAGAATGCTCCTGCTGCAACCGGTAAGTTTAAGATTTCCTTTGAATATGCATCACAAAATATAGAAAGTCCCGGATATATCTTTTATCTGAAAGATGCCAATGGAAAAGAAGCTTTCAACCTGACCTATGTATATGATACTAAGCAAGGAAGTTTTATGTTTGCCCAAGATGGGAAACAAATCTATTACACCTATCAGCACCCTCAGGATAAACTGCATGGCAAATGGATGCTCATTTCACTCACAATGGATATAACAAATAATCGGGCTGAAATCAGCATAGGAGATGATAAAGCAATCCTTGAAGATATTGGATTGAGTAAAAAGACATTTACTCCCCAACTTTTCTTTGGGATATGTAATCACATTCTGGACACCGCCTCCTTCTCTATTCGCAACCTGACAATAAGCAATGGTGAAGAAACTTGGCATTTTCCTTTAAACGAAAGTAAGGGAGAAGAAGTCCACGACAGCAAGGGAAAAATTGTTGGTCATGTAACCAACCCCATTTGGCTCATAAACCATTCGTATTACTGGAAACCCTTATTTCAATCCTACTCTTCCACGCCATCAGGATTTGTATTTACGCCGGGGAAACAGGAATTTTTTATATATAGCCAAGACTCTATCACCACCTATAATATTCATAAACACACATCAGAAAAACTTCCCTACGCATCAAAAGAAACGACTTTTCCAATTCGTTTGGGGATGAATTTCTATGATGAAACCAAAGGAAATATCTACGCCTATGAATTAAACGGAACAGAAACCTTTGTTGCAGAAATGGATCCGAAAGCCAAAACATGGGAAATAGTTAACCAGAACAGCATTACCCTTCAAATGCATCATCATAGTGGACTTTTCAATCCACAAAAGCAACAGTTCCTCTTCTTTGGGGGATATGGTAATCGCCGGTACTACAATACTTTCATAACCTATGATCTATTGCAGGAACGCTGGGATACCCTCCGTTTTACAGGAGATGAAATACCGCCCCGCTTCTTTGCCGGCATAGTGATGAGCCCTGATTACAAACGCGCTTATATCTATGGTGGAAAGGGTAATGAAACCGGTGATCAAAATGTAGGAATCCAATATTATTATGATTTTTACCAATTAGACTTCGAGACACTACAAGTCAAGAAATTGTGGGAACATAAAGCTCCCCGGACAAATCGTGTTCCTACAAGGGATATGATACTTTCTGAAGATGAGAAATACATCTATTTACTGGCTTATCCGGAGTATAAACCCGAAACCCAATTGCAACTCTATCGCCTCTCCATATCTGATGGTAGCTATGAGGCCTTAGGGGATAGCATTCCCCTTACTTCTGAAGAGATAGCAACTAATGCTAACCTATATTTCAACAAGGAACTGGGAGAGTTCTATTGTGTCATTCAGGAATTTGAAAAATACGGGCAATCTGCTACACGCATTTACTCACTTTCAAATCCTCCTGCATCACTGGCTGCTGTGAAGTTCTATGATAAACAGACCGGTGAATTCGGTAAATCAACTATCTGGATGTACCTTCTCCTCATATTGTGCTTTATAGTAATTTGGAGTAGTTTCATTATCATAAAACGACAACGATCTGCCAAAAGGCAACTTAAAAGAAAAAACAAAACTTCACCTTTGGAAAGTGCTTCTCTTGAAGCGGAAGCTGCATCACCAGTAGTCTCCGTCCCAACCAAAGTCACCGAGGAAGAGAAAATAGAAGAGACATTCCTAACAGATACAATCACCACACGCAAAAATTGTATTTCTCTCTTTGGCACCTTTACAGTCACAGACAAGAATGGGCGGGATATGACCTATATGTTCAGTCCTAAGATAAGATATATATTCATCTATATACTGATAAACAGCATAACTAAAGACGGAGTATTGTCTTCTGATATGAACAGTCTTTTTTGGCCTGACAAACCCGATGATAAAATAAAAAATCTCAAAAATGTAACAATGAACCACCTCCGCAAAACCTTGCAAGAGCTGGAAGGTATTGAACTTACCCACCAGAAAGGTTACTTCAAATTGATACTTGCAGATGAGTGTTATTGCGACTACCAACGTTTCTTCTCATTAACAGAGGGAATGAAACGTGCACCTCAGGCGGAGAGTGAAACGACCGAATTACATAACATTCTTGCAAAAGGGAAATTCCTGAATACCATCGAAGACAGTTTATTCGATTATCCGAAACAACAGACAGAATCATTCACAATTTCACTGTTATCGGAGCAAATATATACATTCTACAAAAGCGGAAGAAATTCTGCTACAATACGTATCTGCAATATCCTATTTGCCATAGATCCGTTATCTGATATGGCTATGACTTATGCCGTATGCACTTATCGTAGACAAAGTAGATCGGACAAGGCTATACAACTTTATGGCACTTTTACAAAAGAATACCGGAAGGTTATGGATGAAGACTATCCTATAACTTTCGATGACGTCAGTACCGACAATATCAGATTATGATATAAATAAGGCGGATATGGCAGGATACTCCAGGTTTCCCTTTCATATCCTCATATCCGCCTTGTCTACACTGAAAACAATCTATTATAACTTCATATAAGTATATCAGAATAAATTAAATTCACTCACAGTAACATGAGGTCCGCCATTAACTGCAGTGATGGTTAATTTTACAAAACGCCCAGTAGCGGCCTGAGGTAAGAATGAACGATATTCTCCGGCCGCCGGAATATCCTTAAACTCACCAACATTCGTCCAACTTTGGCCATCATCACTAACCTCGAGTACAACAACCTTCGGCCCGTCAGCTCCTTCTTTACGCGCTTGGATAGTGAAACCCTGGATATAAGTGGATTGTCCTAAATCAAATGTTATCCAATGAGGTGGTTGCGGATGGCTCTGCTCCCAAGCTGTACTCCAGAATGTATTTATGGTGCCGTCTATACATGCTTCCTTTAATCCACCATTTCCCCAATCTCCTTCTTTCGGTTCTTCAGACGAAGCTGCTAACACAGTCCATCCTGTACGGTCGAGCAATTCCATATTGCTGGCATCCATAGCACCACGGCAGAGAAAATAGACTGTTTGGCAGCAGTGGTCCGTCGCCACACCCTCGGCAGAAACAATGCTAACCGGCAATAAATATTCGGTAAACGGTTCTATGTTTCCTTTGGAATTAATTGTGATACTAATTGGTTCAGATTCCACTTTACCAGCCTTAACCACTGTCGATGAAGCAACTGTATAAGCACTGGACGGAAGTACTGGATAGTTAGTACCTTTAGTTGCATTATATTCGGCCACTTTATCAGGATCAGCTTCCAAATATATGGTTGCATCGGTAGACAATCCGGTCGGATTCAAATCAGGATAATGCTTTGCAGTCACTTTTACAGTAAAAGTTTCAACATAGGGTTCATCTTCAATATAGAAGTTAACCTTCACCAATGCTCCTGCATTAGGAATATAGATAGTATCACTGCCGTCATTATCACTACAAGCAGACAAAAACAACAACACGCCCAGCGACCAACATATCAATTGGAATATATTTCGTTTCATTTTTCTGTTCATTTTAAAGATTTATATTATTTCCATCCCGGATTATTAGGCAACAGATTCGGATTCATTGTAGTCTGATCTATTGGCAAAGGATGTAGATAAAGTTTATCATCCCATTTTCGAGTCTGCTTATCAGGATAAACAATCATGTATCCTTCTTCATTCAAGCTACGTGAGAAATCACCATAAGCTTCTTTCATCTGGCTTGAAACTTTCATACCCAACATTGTTTTCGGATTCTCCAATAGCTTACCGGCTTTCCAGCGTACAATATCATCCCAACGAAAACCCTCTCCTAATAATTCCACTGCACGTTCACGACGAATCTCATACAGAAGCGGTGTTAGTTCGTATCCATAGTCCGGCCAGTTTGGGTCTTCAAAACCTACTTCTTTTGTCAAATGAGGCATTTCCACCCGGTCACGCAACTCATTAATAGTGATATCCAATACCTCTTGGTCACATTCACCTAATTCTGCTTTAGCCTCAGCATAATTCAACAAAACTTCTGCATAACGGAATATGAAAACATCAAGAGTAGACAGACCGATATTCCATTGGTCCGGATCCGGTGAATGGTATTTCATTACATGGTAACCGGTAGTACAGTATTTAGTATCCAATGATGGTAATGCATTAAAAGAGGGAGTGCCATCAGCCAATAATTTATAAGGCAAATTAGGATTATCTATACTTTGAGCTAGACGTGGATCACGTTTAGCAAGTTCATTAACAGGCATACTGGCCTCGCTACCATACGTTGGACTAACAGCTGTAGGTAAGCCGTCGGCACACAGATATTGCTCAAACATGGCCCGACTCATTCCCGTATAAGACTCTTCCATCTGGCGAGTATTATTATGCATCAATAGTTTAGCTTCATAAACACGGGGCATAATACATTCGCTGTTACCCGAGAGATCTTCCTGAATGAATAAATTATAATAATCCGTTTCCGGTTTTTCATTACTCCAGATTTCATATTTCCCACTATCGATTATTTTCCAAGCAGCATCAGCAGCTTCACGGAACAAGCTTTCAAAATCTCCCAATCCATGATATTTACGATAAGAAGCCTCGTACAAACACACTCTTGACTTGAATGCCAAAGCTGCAGCTTTGTGCATGCGCCCTGTAGCAACAGAGCTGGCCTCCTGTAAATGTTCAATTGCAAAATCGAGGTCTTCCAGAACATGCACAAAAACATCCTTGCGGTTGTCACGTCCTTTGTAAAGTTCTTCTGAATCTATATTCAATTCAGTTTCATACCAAGGAACATCGCCAAAACGCCTCATCTTATAAAAGTACTCCCATGCACGGAAAAAACGTACTACCGCTACCTGACGATTTATATTTTCCTCATTCCCGGATACACGTGTATAGCGTGCCATGAAATAATTGGCAGAACGGATATTCCCCCAGTCACCACTGCTCCAGCCACCTCCCGATGTGGGAATCGTTTCCTGGTTAAATAACCAGGTATTCGGTTTTTCATTTACATAGCAGTCTGACTGGTCATCAGCTCCGGGGCCTTGTGCTCCGGGCAAGATTCCATAGAAACCATTGGCAAAAAGCTCAAGGTCTTGTTCATTCTTCCAGAAGTTTTCATCCGAAACAGAATCTTCCGGATATAAATCCAACATATCTGCGCATGAGGTAAATACCGGTACACAAAACAATGCTGCAATCATAAATATATTTCTTGTCTTCATGAGTTCTCTGATATTTAAAGTGTTATATTTAAACCGAATGAAATAGATTTTTGTAACGGATACGTACTGACGCTGACGGTTTCCGGATCATAAATGTCAAAAAGATGATCAAATGTTAATAAATTCTGTCCGCTTATGTACACACGTATATTATCTATTTTCCATTTTCCCAACAGTGATTTCGGCAATGTATAACCTAAAGTCAAATTCTTCAGACGAAGATAGGAAGCATCTTGCAAATACCGGGTTTGAGTCACACGGTTTCCTGTAACATTGTCATAAGTAGAACGGGGGAAGTAAGCATCACGGTTATCTTCTGTCCAACTATCCAAGGTATGTGGAAATGGAACATGCCATTCATTACCAAAACCCCAGAACTGATTACCTCCCAATACTACATCTTTCTTTCCGACTCCCTGGAAGAATATACTTAGGTCAAAACCTTTCCACTGTGCATCTGCCCGGATACCATAACAATAACGAGGTTCACTATTTCCAATTACCTTACGATCGCCCGGATCGTCAGCTGTATTCTTACCGTATGATATTTTATTATCACCATCCAAATCTTTATACTTCACATCTCCTGGATACCATTCACCGCCGTAAATTTCAGATTGGTCAGCATGAGCAGCTACTTCTTCCTTACTTTGGAACAAACCTTCAGTCACAAATCCCCAGATTTCCCCCCATCTTTTACCAACATAATTCTGCGCATCATCACCACTGAATAACAGTTTTTCAGGATTATTAAACTTGGTGATTTTGGCTTTATAATCAGATAATACCAGACTCACATCATAGGAAAAACCACTTTCAAGACGATCTCTCCAACCAATATTTAATTCCCAACCAGTAGTCTTCAGATCAGCTGTATTAGCTTGTGGGGCACCTGTACCTAATACAGCAGGTAATGGAACGCCATTCGTCACCATGTCATACGTCATACGCTGATACCAATCGAAAGTTCCATATAAACGATTATTCAATGCAACCCAATCTAAGCCAAAGTCCATTTGACGGACAGTTTCCCAAGTTAGAATAGGACTCACAATACCACCGGGAGTTACACTGGCTATTTTTTTGCCATCCACCAAATATCCCATTTCACCGTTGGCTCCCATCGTTGAGATGTAAGGATAGTCACCGCCTACCGACTGATTACCTAAAGAGCCGTAAGAGGCACGAAGTTTCAATTCATCCACATATTTCTTAGCTCCTTCAAAAAAAGCTTCATTAGATATACGCCATGCTAATGAGAAAGATGGGAAGAAAGCAAACCGATTATCTTTCGGAAATTTAGAAGAGCCGTCATAGCGTCCATTCAACTCTAACAGGTAGCGCTCATCATAATTGTAATTGATACGTGCAAAATATCCCATAGTTGCCCATGCATGCTCACCGCTACCGTTATACTTTTCACCATATGCCATACCCAGAGAGGCTATATCCTGACTAATCAGATTCTGACGTTCAGCATCAAACCAACGATAATCTTTACGTTCGTAATTATAACCTGCCAGTAACTTCAGATTGTGTTTACCGAAACTACGGTCATAATCACTATAGAAATTAAAGACCTGATAATAATTATCATCCGAAGTATACTTTACAGTACTGGGAGTTATATGTGGGAAGATGGTAGTTACATCAGGATTGGCATAATGTTCTATAATTTCCTTTCCATGATACTTCTTATTCAACATATACATATTGAAAGTATAATCCAGATTAATATTCCATCCTTTCAGAGGATTAATTTTCATACTTCCAGTAAGCCACAAGTCATTTTCTTTATGAACACGACTACCGGAAAGAGCTTGAGTAGCTACCATATTTGTCCAGCTACCTTGTCCGGAGTAATTTCCATCCGGGTGGTACACAGGCATGAAGGGACGAAGATCGGCACCATAAAAAGCAGCCTCCATATCATTACTGTTATGCCCATAAGGAGTATCATGCATCGTATTGTTATAGTTGATTTTCATACCTATTTGTAACCATTTCCTTATTTCCGAATTCACATTCAGAGCTACATTGAAACGGCGATATTCATCATCATAATGTTTCAATTGTCCTTCCTGATCCATGAAGCCTACCGAACCATAATAATTGGTCTTCCCCGTACCTCCATTAATAGACAACGTATATTGTTGCATCAAGGTTGTAGTCTTACGAGTTTCTTCAATCCAGTCCGTATTACCACAATACAAATACTTATCGGGGTTTGAGGGATCAATAAACACCGGCAGGTTATGTTTCGGATCAGTATAGTAAGCATAAATATGATCCATATAGTTCTGATCATAATAATCGCCACCTCCCGAATTACGGTTAGTCAGATTATGGAAGTTAGCAAAAGTCCACGAATCCATATATTCAGGAATTCTTGTCGGACTGTTTAATGACCAGTTACTGGAGAAGGAGACTTTTGCACTTTGGTCTTTTCCTTTTTTCGTTGTAATCAATACTACACCATAAGCAGCCTGTGTTCCATAGATAGAGGCAGAAGCCGCATCTTTCAGTACAGATACGCTTTCCACATCAGCAGGATTAATCAAATTAGGGTCCATCTGAACACCATCGACCAGCACTAACGGCCCGGCAGAGTTTATAGAAGTAGTACCACGTACATTGAACCCATATCCTTTGCCGGGGGAACCATTGTCTGCCGAGATATTCAGATTACCAATCATACCTTGCAATCCTTGGCTTAAATTCGTAATAGGACGACTCTCCAATACATCGGATGAGACACTGGCTACCGCACCTGTCAGATTCACTTTTTTCTGTGTACCATACCCCACCACTACTACTTCATCCAAAGTTTTACTGTCCTCGTCCAGAGTAATCACCAAATTATTCTGGCTACCTACAACAATTATCTTACTGATATATCCGATAAATGAGATTTCCAGTTTATCACCTTTTGTCGCTTCAATCGTAAAATTACCATCGAAATCAGTTATCGCTCCCTGATTTTTTCCAGTAATCCGTACAGTAGCTCCGGGGAGACTTTCACCACTTTTATCTATGATCTTTCCCTTAATAAGGATATTCTGCTGCGTAGCGTTGACCTTATCAACTGACATAGCAACACTTTGTGAAGCAAGGCATGGCTGAAAGCTCATACCGGCGAGAAGGACTATAAGTCCGGAAGCCCTGACGGCTTTTTCTACAACTCCAAGTCTTTTCATAAATGTGTTTTTAATTTTAGTATTATTAAAAATATGTGCAGGATACAGATTCCTGCTAAGGTTCCAAAACATCAGCAAATCTATTAAGCTTATCTTAAGGAGATGATTAAACAATGATTAATAGCAGCGTTAACCCTATCATTTTTTTATTAACCGCCATTCATCCGATATAAATTAAGATCGTAAATACTAACTTTACAAAAGATAGCATCACGTCTTGAGAAAAGAAGCTTTAATTTGCGATTAACAAAGAAACTTTGCTATTAATATTCGCACTAACCCTCATTTAATCCAATTACTAACTTCCTTTTTTTAATTTTGCCTACGGTTCTAAAACACACATATCTATTTCTTATATTTATTAATTAAACGACCATGAAATTAAAAAAACTATTTCTCGCTGCCGGATTTACCGCGGCAGCCACCGTATCGGTTACAGCGCAAAAAGCGCCCGAACCTTGTGGTTTGACTCCCAGTGCCCGCCAGATAGAATGGTACAATCGTGAAATGATTGCTTTCTTCCATTTCGGTATCAACACTTTCGAAGACTTTGTCAACGAAGGAGACGGAAAAGCCTCCACAGCTATATTCAACCCCACTGCGTTAGATTGCGAGCAATGGATGCAAACCCTGAAGTCAGCCGGCATCCCAGCAGCTATCCTCACTGCTAAACACGCCGATGGTTTTTGTCTTTGGCCAAGCAAATATACAGACTACTGCGTAAAGAATTCCACTTGGAAAGGTGGGAAAGGTGACGTCGTACGCGAATTTGTAGATGCCTGTGAAGAATACGGCATCAAGGCAGGTATTTACCTCGGCCCGCATGACCGTCACGAACACCTACGACCGGATTATACAACGGAGAAATACAAGTACTATTATGCGGCACAGCTGGAAGAATTAATGAGTGATTACGGCAAAATATGGGAGACCTGGTGGGACGGTGCAGGAGCTGATGAGCTTACTACTCCTCTCTATACCCATTGGTATAAAATAGTACGCGAGAAACAACCTGACTGTGTAATCTTCGGCACAAAGAATTCATATCCTTTCGCTGATGTACGCTGGATGGGTAATGAAGCCGGAAAAGCAGGCGATCCTTGCTGGGCAACTACAGACTCTATTGCCATTCGTGACGAGGCAGCCTACTACCAAGCACTGAATGAAGGTATATACAATGGAAATGCTTATGTACCTGCGGAAACGGACGTATCCATCCGTCCCAGCTGGTTCTATCATGAGGAAGAAGATAACCGGGTAAAGACTGTAAAAGAGTTGTGGGATATCTATTGTACCTCAGTGGGACATAACAGCGTACTGTTACTTAACCTCCCACCCGACCGCAGAGGATTACTCCATTCAAAAGATTCATTGCATATTGCCTTACTGAACCAAGGTATCCATGAGACTTTTGATAAAAACCTGTTAGCAGGCAGCCGTGTCAGTGCTACTAATAATCGTGGCGGTAAGTTCGATGCCAGATATCTGATAGATAATGATAAGCAAACTTACTATGCTGGACGCGATGGGAACGTGAAGAGTGATATTACTTTCACCCTGCCTCGTTCCACGACTTTCGACTGTCTCATGGCAGAGGAAGTAATAGAACTGGGGCATCGCACCTCCCGCTGGAGCGTGGAGTACTCCAACAATGGTAAAGACTGGACATCTATTCCAGAAGCTACAGGCAAACAATGCATCGGATACAAATGGATTGTACGGTTTGCTCCGATAACAGCCAAATACGTACGCCTTCGCATTGAAGACGGACGTGCTTGCCCCGCTATCCACAGTTTCGGAGTGTATAAACAAGCTGAAATACTCAAATAAAGAAACAATCATGTATAACATAAAGAACATAATACTGTCCGGTATGCTTGCCTTCTGTAACCTTTGCGCCACAGCACAGACCATAGATACAGAGCAAACATATGAGATACATACGTTGAATGGTCTTGCCATGGATAATCAGGAAAGCGTGGATGCCGGTTCCAAAATATTCATCTCTAAGCGTGTCCCCGGTAAGGGATCGCAAATATGGCAATTCATCCCCATAGAAAATGATATTTATTGCATAGTCAGTCCTCTTTCTCAGCAGGCCATTGATAACGGTGGAGATGGAGCTGTAGAACGAAGCATCTTGCAATGGAGTAGCGATCTAAGTAATTCAAACCAGCGATGGAAAGCAAATCGGCAGGCCAATGGAAGCTATATCTTCACCAGTGTAGCAAGTGGATATAATCTGGGGTTCTCAGATGCCAGTCCGGTAGGCGAACCTGTTTTCCAATTGAAGCCCGACGTCCATCAAGCCAATCAGCAATGGATTCTGGTCAAATCAAACGTGAAAGTTAAGATCGATCCATTGAAAACCCATAGTGATAATGACTGGGAGAACCAAAACATTTTTGCCATTAATAAAGAAGACGGACATGCTACATTCATCCCTTTTGCCAATATGGAAGAAATGCAAGCAGATCCTGCTTACCGTCGCCCTTGGAAACGTACCCGTTCCAGCCGTTATATGTTACTGAACGGTAATTGGAAATTCAACTGGGTGAAGCAACCTGAAGATCGCCCGAAAGATTTCTATAAGACAGACTATGATGTTTCAACATGGGCTGAAATTCCTGTCCCCTCCAATTGGGAAATGCACGGCTACGGGACACCCATTTATACCAATATCACTTATCCATTCCGCAACAACCCTCCTTTCATACAGGGGCAACGCGGCTACACGGTAGAGAAAGAGCCTAACGCTGTCGGATCTTATCGCCATGAATTCACCTTACCTGCTGACTGGTCAGACAAGGAAGTATTCATTCATTTCGATGGCGTATATAGTGCCATGTATCTGTGGATTAACGGGAAAAAAGTAGGATATAGCCAGGGAGCCAACAATGACGCACGCTTCAATATCACTCGTTATGTACATCCGGGTAAAAATCAAGTAGCAGTAGAAGTATATCGTTGGTCGGACGGTAGCTATCTGGAAGATCAGGATATGTTTCGCCTGAGTGGGATCCATCGTGATGTCTATCTTGTAGCCAGTCCCAAAGTACAATTGCGTGACCTGCATCTGACCTCGGTTCTCAGCACCCGCTACGATAAAGCTGAGCTACATGTGAAAAGCAAGATCAAGAACCATGGGAAAACTATCAGAAATGCATCCGTACGTATCTCCTTACTCGATGAAACGGGAAGAAATCTCAAACAATTCACCACGGAAACCGGTACCTTGGCTGCAGGAAAAGAAGTTATCATAAACAGTAAAGGAAGCATTCGTGACCCCAAACTATGGAATGCAGAGACCCCTTATCTGTATACCGTCAATGTGGAATTGCTGGATGAACAAGGAAAAGTAACTGAAGCTACTACACAGCAATATGGTTTCCGCCGTATAGAAATCCGTAACAACAAGGTATATATTAATGGCATGCTGACCCTATTTAAAGGAGCCAACCGCCACGACATTCATCCGCAATACGGAAAGGCAGTCCCTGTAGAAAGTATGATCGAAGACATTCTTTTATTCAAACGTCATAACTTAAATACCATCCGTACAAGTCATTATCCTAATGATCCCAAAATGTACGGGCTATTTGATTACTACGGACTATACGTTATGGACGAAGCCGACCAAGAATGCCATGGCAATATGTCATTAACCGATAATCCTACATGGGAAGCAGCATTCGTCGATCGCATGGTACGTATGGTGGAACGTGACAAGAATCATCCTTCTGTAATCTTCTGGTCATTAGGAAATGAGTCCGGTGGAGGTTGCAATGCAGTAGCCGAATACAAAGCAGCCAGAGCGATTGACGACCGTCCTATCCACTATGAGGGCATGAACGACCTAGCAGACATAGACTCGCGCATGTATCCTTCTATTGAAAGTATGATAGCACAGGACAAGGAGCCACGAAACAAACCGTACTTCTTGTGCGAATATGCCCATGCCATGGGAAATGCTGTAGGGAATCTGGAAGAATACTGGGACTATATTGAATATCATTCTGACCGCATGATCGGTGGTTGTATTTGGGACTGGGTAGATCAGGCACTTAACAAGCCTGGTGAAGCTAAAGATCATCTTTACTTTGGAGGTAGTTTCGGAGATAGCCCCAATGACAATGATTTTTGCTGCAATGGCCTCGTCACAGCAGACCGTCGCATTACTCCCAAGCTTCTGGAAGTAAAGAAAGTGTATCAATACATCTCATTCAAGATGAATGATAAAAACAGCGTAGAACTGCATAACCGTTATACAGTTCATAACATGACGCACTTCAATCTGCACTATACCCTTGAAAAAGACGGCAAGGTAATTAAAGAAGAAGAGTTCGGATTACCTGATGGAAAACCGAATGAGCGCCGTACCATTCATGTTCCAATGGAGCGCTACCTAACTGATCCAAATGCAGAGTACTTTGTAAATTTTGAAGTGAAGCTGAAGCATGACTGTGTGTGGGCCCCTGCAGGCCATATAGTAGCAACCGAACAGTTTGCTCTCAACGAAAAGATAAATAAGCCTTCTGAAATTACAGCCGATACTCCGGGTAACGAAATACTAAAGGCTTACGAAGAAGAGCGTCGCTACGTACGCTTCGAAAACAATGCTTGCGGAGTTTCATTTGATATGGCTACCGGACAAATGATCGGCTTGCGCTATGGTGCACAAGAAGTATTGCATCGGCAGCAAGGTCCCGAATTTAGCTGGTATCGTTCCATCAACAACGATCCCCGCAATTGGACCAACACACAAATCAAACTTCAGGATTTCACATGGAAACAGGCCGAAGATAAGAAGTCTGTAACTGTAATTGCAGAATTGGAGGCTATCATAGGAAAAGTTAATGTCCCCCATACCATAACCTACACTATCCATGGAAATGGTGCCATTGATATAAAGGCCAGTTTTAAAACCGGAACCGACTTTAATCTGCCCCGCCTTGCTTTACAAACCAGTCTTAACCCTGCTTTGGATAAGATCACTTGGTTTGGGCGTGGTCCTATTGAGAACTACCAAGACCGCAAGAATGCAGCCTACGTAGGATTATATTCTACCACCGTAGAAGATATGCGCGAATACTATACACGTACACAGAGCATGGGAGAACGATGCGATTCACGCTGGTTGACATTGACCAACAACCATGGGAAAGGTATTAAGATCACTCCGGAGGGTACTATTGACTTCTCTGCCCAGCATTACACCGACCGCGAATTATGGCAAGTGAAATATGCTCATGATCTTGGAAATATCCGTCGTTCCGAAGTTGTATTAAATCTGGATTGTGTACAACGCGGACTGGGCAATGCCAGTTGCGGACCAAGTCCACGTCCGAAGTATGAGATTAAAAAAGATAGCGTATATACATACGCTTTCCGCATTGAAGAAGTTAAATAAATCAGATTCTTAAAGAAGAAATCAATATACTCAATATAAAAAAAGCAGAAATACTTGACTTCACTTTTTCAATGTAGTATATTTGTATTCGTAATCTTAATTCTGATTCAAATTTAGATTAGCATAAGAGGAGGGGCATAGCTTCTCCTCTTTTTGTACCTATCCATTCCATGGTATTTCAAATGCCACACTTTAGTTCCCCGAATGCCATACCTCAACTATTAAAATGCCATACCTCAACAGTAGGAATATGTGGCATTTGGGTTAGCCAAGTGTGGCATTCAGGGAACTAAGGTGTGGCATTTACACCATCTATCTGAGGCAAACAGACCATCTGTCTGCATGAAATACAGGGTGCGTTCAGGGCAAACAGATGGTCTGTTTCAAAAGAGTATTATTTACACTAATAACTATGAGATTCTTTCATCAACAGTTAATAATATAGAAATCTGCTCTTGACAAGATTGCCATTTCAGAGCATCATTTACTGTAAGAATACGGAAAATCTTCCAGATGTATTCCTCTTTCTATATTAGGAACACTATCCATAACCAGACGGAATTCTCCACCGCCTACCAACTCTTCATGTTTTAGATAATTACGAGTAAACCCTTTAGCATTTAATTCAGCCGAACGAATATAACAATTAGCATCTGATACACCTTCAGCATAGATTGTAAATATTTTCTCTCCAGGCAATGTAAGAGTAGCCTTCGGAAATAGCGGACTACCCAAGACATATTCCGATGTACCGGGACACACCGGATAAAAACCGAGTGCTGTAAACACATACCAAGCCGAAGTTTGTCCGTTATCTTCGTCACCGCAGTAACCTTCCGGTCCCGAATTATAGAGTTTATTCATGACATTGCGAGTATGATACTGAGTTTTCTAGGGTTGACCAACATAATTATATAAATAAATGGCATGTTGTACAGGTTGATTACCATGGGCATATTGTCCCATATTCAAAGCAACCATTTCGGCTATCTCATGAATCACGAAACCATACGTACCGTAATTGAAAGTATTGGGAGCAGTAAACATAGAGTCAAGACGGGCTGCCATCAGTTCATGACCACCTAACAGGGATGACAAACCTTCCGGATCATGAAATACACTCCAGGTCCAGTGCCAGGAACAGCCTTCTGTGAAAGGACCTCCCCATTCGGTTGCATCAAAATTATCGCGCCACTTGCCATTAGCATCTTTTGCCCAGATGAAACCTTTCTCCGGATAGAAAAGATTACGATAGTTCTGAGCCTTTTTATAATAGGCTACGGCAATTTCCTGATTTCCCGTCTCTTCTGCAAAACGTGCCAAACACCAGTCAGCATAAGCATATTCCAGAGTTTTAGCAGTCGCCTCGTGCACTTCGGGATAAGGAATGTAACCCAAGCGATCATACTCAGCATAACCATCACGCCCCACAGAGGAGATTTCTTCACTACATGCCTGCGTCTGATGCAGCATGGCTTCCAGTGCTTTATCCTTATCGAATGTCCTTATACCTTTCATCCATGCATCAGTAAGCAAAGAGATCGAATTGTTTCCTATCATGCAACCACGATGACCGGGACTTGCCCACTCAGGCATGAAACCGCTTTCGTTGTATGCATTCACAATCGATTGCATAATTCGTTCGCTTACTTCAGGATAAACTAACGTAAACAACGGATGTACAGCACGGAAAGTATCCCAAAAACCATTGTCAGTGTACATATATCCATCATGTACTTGTCCGTCATAAGGACTGTAATAAACAGGCTTATCATCTCTATCAAACTCATAGAACTCACGTGGAAACAAGAGTGTGCGATACAAACAGGAATAAAATGTTTTCTTCTGTTCATCTGTACCTCCTTCTACTTTGATACGCCCCATTTGTTCATCCCATACTTTCTTTGCATCTGCTGAGACTTCCGCCAAAGAACGCCCCCCGACCTCACGATCCAAATTCAAACGTGCTTGTTCATGGCTAATGAAAGAAGAAGCTACACGAATAGTCAACTTTTCCCCTACCTTCAAACGAAATCCAGCATAAGCACAAGCATTCTCATCCGTTCCTGATTCTACGATAGGTTTATCAAATTCCACAATGAAGTGATTACCGAAATTATCGGGAACTCCACCATTATTGTAACGGGTAGTTCCATAAATACAATTCTGTCCTGCATCCAAAGCCACATTTCCTCCATGCTGGTACGCATCAATCACAATGTATTGTCCTTCTTCAGAAGGATAAGTAACCTCGAATACAGCAGCACGGGAAGTTGCTGAGAAGGCCGTAGTAACGCCGTTATCAAATTTCACCTGATAGCAATCCGGAGCTGCTTTCTCATTTTCATGACGGAAGTTCACCCCACGACTCTTATTATCCATAACAACATCACCCAATAGAGGCATGATGGAAAACGTACCATAATCGTTAATCCACGGACTGGGTTGGTGTGTTTGGCGGAACCCTCTTATCAGGCTGTCAGTGTACGTATACATCCAGCCGCTACCATTTTCCCCAGTTTGAGGACTCCAAAAATTCATTCCCCAAGGTACGGCTACTGCCGGATATGTATTACCATGCGAGAATGCGAATGTAGAAGATGTTCCCATCAAGGGATTTACAAAAGATGTCAATGACAACTGGGGTTGCGTCTTTTGCCCACACGATACGAGCAAAAAACAAAGAATAAAGAAGTTAATCAACTTTTTCATAAGCAGTAAAAAGATTTTATTTAAGTATTCAAGTGTCTGTCTGGAACACCCATAATCAAAATTTCACTGCTAAAGTAAGTAGAGGAAGGTTAAGTAATCGCTTAACTATGGGTTAAGCATAGATTAATTCACGAAAAGAATCATTAATCCTACACAAATAGATACAATCCATCGGAACTTATACATATAAGATAAGGTGATAAAGCAGTTTTTCCACCACTCTATCACCTTTCCATCATTTATCACCTAAACCTATATATTATTTGTTTGTGCATCCTTTTGTGCTGAAAGCAACCAGCATCCAAACCATCTTTTCCTGTTCTTTCAGATAGCCTGTCATCAGGTCGGCAGTAACGTCGTCGCCTGCTTCATTAGCCAGTTCAATGATCTTTCTTTCCTCACCAATGAGGTATCCGTAAGTTTCAAGAATATTGCTGACCGCATCGCTGCCGCAAGCCACGTCAGATACTTCTTTGACCTTTGCAACTTTCAGGTATTCGCTGAACTTGTTTTCGGGTACACCACCCAACATCAGAATACGTTCTGCAATTTCGTCCACCTTCTCGGCTGCGTCGTCATACATACTTTCAAACTTCTCGTGCAATACGAAGAAACCATGTCCCTTGATGTTCCAGTGGAAACCGCGCAGATTCGTGTAATATACCTGGAAATCTGCCAAAAGTTGATGCAATGCAGATACTACGTTAGCTACTCCCGATTCATTTAACTTGATGTAATTTAAAGTCTTCATAATTTTATGGTTTTAATAATTTATACTGTTTTTCTTTTTTCTGAGACAAAGATAAGGCGGAAACCCATGCTTGTCAAACAGATAATTTCTATCTTTGCATAGACAGAATCTATATAACCCGTTCAAACCCCTTATTCATCATGACTTTACAACAACTGGAATACATTCTTGCCGTTAATCAGTTCCGCCATTTCGCCAAAGCTGCGGAACATTGCCGTGTAACTCAACCCACCCTGAGTGCCATGATACAGAAACTGGAAGACGAGCTGGACACCAAGATATTCGACCGCAACCAACAGCCCATCTGCCCTACTCCCGTCGGACAACTTGTAATAGAGCAAGCCCGTATCGTATTGGAACAGGCAGGCCATATAAAGGATATTATTGAAGAAGAGAAGCACTCCTTGTCGGGTGTCTTTAAGTTAGGTATACTCCCCACCATCGCTCCTTATCTGTTGCCCCGCTTCTTTCCGCAACTGATGAAGAAATATCCTAAACTGGATATCCGCGTAACGGAGATGAAGACGAAGGACATCAAACAGGCTCTTATGAAAGGAGACATAGATGCCGGCATTATCGCCACCCTGCCTGAAAAGGATGACTTCCGCCAGATACCTTTATTCTACGAACAATTCTATGCTTATATCGCGCGCGAAAGCAAACTGTTCGAAAATAAGATTATCCGCACCTCCGATCTCAGCGACGAACAGCTTTGGATGCTTGACGAGGGACATTGCTTCCGCGACCAGTTAGTCCGCTTCTGCCAGATGAAGGCGGCGCAAGCCAGCCAGATCGCTTATCATCTGGGTAGCATGGAGACATTCATGCGCATGGTGGAAAGCGGTAAAGGCGTTACCTTCATTCCCGAACTTGCCATCGATCAGCTCAACGATACACAGAAAGAGTTGGTGCGCCCCTTTGCCATTCCTACTCCTACCCGGCAGATCATTCTCATCACCAACGAGCACTTCATACGAACCACTTTATTGGAGGTACTCACAAAAGAAATACAAGCGTCTGTACCCCGCGAAATGCTGTCCCTGCGGGCAACTCAGTGCGTTGTATAGATTTCGTCTATCGGCCCATAAATCTTTTCAATCGTTTTTTTTGTTCTATCGGCAAAAGATGCTATATTTTTGCATCATCGAAAAAACAAAGTACTAAACCTTTTAAAACAAAAAAGATTATGGAACCAATTATCAATTCTCAGCTTCCTGAATTCAAAGTTCAGGCATTCCAGAACGGAAGTTTCAAAACAGTAACTAACGAAGACGTAAAAGGCAAGTGGGCTATTTTCTTCTTCTATCCCGCAGACTTTACGTTTGTGTGCCCTACCGAACTGGTGGACATCGCTGAAAAATACGAGCAATTCCAGGCAATGGGTGTAGAGGTATACTCGGTAAGTACCGACTCTCACTTCGTGCACAAAGCATGGCACGATGCATCCGAAAGTATCCGTAAGATCAAGTATCCGATGCTGGCAGACCCTACAGGCGTGCTGACACGTGCATTCGGCGTAATGATTGAAGAAGAAGGTATGGCTTACCGCGGCACATTTGTCGTGAACCCCGAAGGCAAAATCAAGATTGCCGAAATACAGGACAATAACATCGGACGTAATGCCGACGAACTTCTCCGCAAGGTAGAAGCAGCACAGTTCGTTGCAACACACGACGGTGAAGTATGTCCCGCAAAATGGAAGAAAGGCGGCGAAACACTGAAACCAAGTATAGATTTGGTTGGTAAAATTTAAGTTCACATCCCTTTTTTATTAGCGAGGTCCCCTTTATCCATTGCACACATAGAGGGGACCTCTTTTATCTTACATTAGTATAATACTGTTATGTTAGAAACAAGCATTTTAAACCAAGTACGCAGCGTCTTCCAAAACCTGGAAGCGCAGTACACTTTTCATATCACCTGCCATCCACGGCACGAAAGCGCGCAGGAGCTGACAGAGTTGCTGAAAGATGTAGCAGGATGTTCCGATAAACTCTCCTGTGAGGTTACTGAAACCGAAGAACCGAAGCTGGAATTCTCTTTGCTGAAAAACGGGAAAGAAACCGGTGTCAAATTCCGCGGAATACCGAACGGTCATGAATTCACATCTTTGCTTCTGGCAGTACTGAATGCAGATGGAAAGGGGAAAAATCTTCCTGATGAAGCCATCAGCCGACGCATTCAGGCGTTGAAAGGGCCCATTTCATTGCAGACTTATGTATCATTGACATGTACCAACTGCCCCGATGTGGTGCAGGCCCTGAATATAATGGCTTTGCTGAACGGGCAGGTCACACATGAAATGATAGACGGTGCCCTTTTCCAAAAAGAAGTGGATGCACTGAAAATACAAGGTGTACCGTCCGTCTATGCCAACGGTAAATTGCTTCATGTAGGACGCGGCACTTTAGGCGAACTTCTGCAGAAGCTGGAAGAAATGTTCGGCTCCGAACCTGTGGGAAATGCAGAACCTATCTCACGGACTTATGATGTCCTTGTATTAGGCGGTGGGCCGGCAGGTGCCTCAGCTGCGATTTATTCAGCCCGCAAGGGATTACGGGTAGCCATTGTAGCTGAAAAGATCGGTGGTCAGGTAAAGGAAACCGTAGGAATCGAGAATCTGATTTCCGTGCCACAGACTACAGGTGCACAGTTGGCAGACAATTTAAGAAGCCATATCAATCATTATCCCATCGACTTGTTTGAAGACCGTAAGATAGAGAAGGCGGAACTTCAAGGAAAAGAAAAAAGGATTTCAGTAGTGGGCGGTGAAGTATTCATATCTCCCAGTGTAATTATTGCTACCGGTGCAAGCTGGCGCAAACTGAATGTGGAAGGTGAAACGGAATACATAGGCAGAGGAGTTGCTTTTTGTCCGCATTGCGACGGGCCGTTCTATCAGGGAAAAGACGTAGCCGTTATCGGTGGCGGAAACTCCGGTATAGAAGCAGCCATCGACTTGGCAGGTATCTGCCGGAAAGTGACTGTCTTTGAATTTGCGGATAGTCTCAGAGCTGATCAGGTGCTACAGGAGAAAGCTCAAAGTCTGCCAAATGTTGAAATATTCACTTCCTCACAGACTACGAAAGTAGTGGGAAACGGAGATAAGGTAACAGGTATCCGCGTCAAAGATCGCGTAAGTGGCGAAGAACGGGATTTTCCATTGGATGGCATCTTCGTACAGATTGGTCTGGCAGCCAATAGCGCTCCTTTCCGTGACATGCTGGAAACGACTCCGATAGGCGAAATCAAGATCGATGCTTTTTGCCGCACCACGCTTCCGGGAGTTTATGCGGCAGGAGATGTTTCGAACGTTCCCTACAAACAGATAGTAATTGCAATGGGTGAAGGTGCAAAGGCGGCACTGTCGGCATTTGATGACCGCATCCGGGGAATTGCATAAATAGGTACGCGGACGATACGGATTAGGTGGACGAACACGTCGTCCGCGTACCTATCTCCTAGAAAGAAATTCAGCAATATCCTCTTTTTCTTCCATACCCAATTTCTGCCGTATAACCGTCTTACGTTGATACACCGTCCGTATGCTTTGCTGAATAACCACACTAATCTCTTTCGTTGAAAAGTCCGACTTCAACAAACAGCAGAGTTGCAGTTCCTTTTCATTCAGGATATTTCCATACTTCTGACTGATACGGGTATAAAAGCCATCATGCACCATATCAATAGTCTTATATAAATCACTCCAAACCAGCAAATCATCTACCGCTACATCTTTATTGGCTATCCGTCCCATCTGTACCAATAGCTCCTGATGATCGGAACTGGGATTCGTAGCCACAATACGTATCAGACCTAACTGCTGAAGCAGCATCTTCTTGACAAACTTATCATTATTGCCGCTTTCATCGCCTTCCGTCTCATTCAACAAACGGCGCAAGGCTTCCAATTCTTCTTCTTTCTCTACAAGCAAATGCTTTCTTCTCTGCAAATACCAGGCAACAGCCAGCAACAACAAAATACAGAGAGCCACCAATCCGACAAAAAAGGTTCGTTCTTTCTGCTTTTCCAATTGGAGATTCATATTCTGCTGTTGCAGTAACAGTTGTACCTTTCCTTTTTGGGCTATCACCCGCTGGTCACGGATAAAGTTGTTATACAGCCGGTTTGAGAAGAACGCCACATCCCGAATTGTAAAAGAGCGGCTATCCGTATAATTCATCAACGTTTTCTGTACCAGATAAAAGTTAGCCAACGACAAGTCCTGGTCAATGTAGGGTGAACGCACGCTATCTCCCATTTGTATATAGTAGCGAGCGGAATCCATCTGACCCATATTCAGAAAATAACGCGAAAGAGCATAATAAGATAAGGACTCGAAAGGATGTTTCGTTTCTTTATATTCTTGTAAACTATGGCGCTGCAAATTGATGGCTTCCCGATTCTTTCCGGAATCGCTCAGTATATCAGCATAGTTGCGCATCACATAGTACAATGCCTTCAAAGAGTCTGTGGAGGTATACAGGCATTCAGTAGCTTTACGGAGAGCCAGCAGCGCAGAATCATTCTGATTTGCACAGTAGTACGATATCGCCAGGCTGTTGTAGTTATTATATTGTCGGGTGGAATCAGGCTCTATAGCTATCAATTGCTTCTGTAGGCGTATCAGACCTTCAAAATCATCATTACCTTCCCCTATATTCTCTACAGACCGCAGCAAATCAAGACGGGCAGCCGTATCGCCGCGCAGGGCTGCAATGCGATTTCCTTCAACCATCATCTCAGTGGCTTCTTTATATCTCTCGCTATCGTAGAAGTAATGCGCCGCCAGTTTGTAGGTACGCAGCAAGCGCAATGTGTCACCCACATCCGGTCTTCCATAATAATCCAGAGCGTATAACAGCAAAGAGTCTTCATTCATCACCCAATGCGCATTATAGTGGGCTTGCCCCATAGCCAATGCAAACCGTGCCCGCAATGAATCCGGCAATATTTCGGGATCTTTCACCGACCGAAGCAGAGCAATCGCCTCCTCTGCATTCTGCTGTAACATCTGCTCCGCCTTTTCTATCTGGATGCGTTGCGATGGCAGGGCTTCTGCACATGCTGCCAATGCCAACACGCATACCCAACCTATCAAACCATGTTTCAATGCTTTCATGCCGTTTTTCCTTCTTGCTTTAAGTCTTTGCAAAGATAGATATTTATCAATTAACGGAAGTTACGGTCTCCCTTTTTTTGCACTTTTCTTTATATATAAACCTGAAATGGGAAGATATAAACTTTTTCATAAAACATAGTTCAAAACCCTTTAATTTTCAAATAGTTGCAAAAGTCATTGCAGTTTATTTAGTGCCGCATATAAACTACTTTTCTGTTTCTATCGCTCTACCTTTGTCATGTTCAAAGAACAGAAATAATCACTAAAAATAATAAGAAAAATGAAAAGATTAAGTATCATTTTAGGAGTATTATTCCTATGCACCTCCCTGATGGCTGCAAACAAAATCACAGGGAAAATCATCGATGAGAGTAACAATCAGAACATCGAGTATGCCAATGTCAGCCTGATGACTCAAGACTCGGCATTCATCACTGGAGCTGCCACAGACAACGACGGCTATTTCTTACTGAAAGAGGTAAATAATGGAGATTATATCTTATGCATCTCATGCGTCGGATACGAGAATTCCTGCCTCTCCATCCATAACCTGCAAGCCAATCTGAATTTGGGAGAACTGCCCCTGTCACCCGATAATGTAATGTTGGAAGGCGTTACCGTCACAGCGAGCCCCATCATCAAAAAGACCGACCGGCAAATTATCCTCCCGACCGAAATGCAGACTAAAGCCGCTTCCAACGGAGTTTCCTTACTGAGAAATCTACAACTGTCGCGCATCCTAATCAATCCGATAGACAACAGCATCACGATTCCCGGAGGAGACAATGTACAACTTAGGATTAACGGTGTAGAAGTGACTCAAGCTGAAATAATTTCCATCCGCCCGGCAGATGTGATCCGCATCGAGTATATAGACAATCCCGGCGCACGCTACGGAAATGCAGGTGCCGTATTGAACTACATTGTAAAGAGAAGGGAATCGGGAGGAAATATCTCTGCTGATCTCACCAACGGAGTATCCGATACGGGATACGGCGAACATAACCTCGCAGCCAAATACCACTTCAACAAGTCTGAACTCAGCACTACCGTATATTGGGGACAGAGAGATCTGAAGTGGACGCGTGAAAACTATGAAAGTTTCCACTTCCCGGAGGCTTATCAAGAGAATAGAGAAGTAGGAGAACCTACTAAAGTAAAGTATGATAACCTTAACTTCAACCTCAATTACAGCTATCAGGATAATGACAAGCAACTTCTCAACATTGCTCTCAGAAACCAATACAGTGATACCCCCAGTTCCATGTCGGACAGAATCAGTACATTGTATGAAGGAGACACCTCCTACTCCATATCCGACCTTTCCGCCTCCAAAGTACTTATCCCTTCTTTGGATATCTATTACCAGAGAAATCTGAAAAACAAACAGACAATCTATGCGGATGTAGTGGCTTCTTATCTGGATAGCAAGAATGAACGGACTTTTATGCAGAAAGCACTTAATAATGACAACAACGATACGGATATCTATTCGGAAACCAAAGGTGAGAAGTACTCCATCATTGGAGAAGGTATCTACGAAAAACAATTCAATACGGGTAAGTTTACCGGAGGTATCAAGCATACACAGGCCTATTTGCAAAATAGATATTCGGGCAATATAGAAAATAGAATCACGATGAATACGGCCGAAACTTACTTATTTACCGAATATCAATCCAAGATAAAAGCACTGAACTACACTGTAGGGATTGGAGCTATGAGAACTTATAACAGCCAGGAGCAGTATTCTTCCGAGAAGTATATAGTCAAGCCCTCTTTAAGCCTATCGTATTCTATAAACGGGAAGTGGTTTTTCAGATACAACGGATACATGTCGGGCTATGCTCCTTCCCTCTCCGACCTGAACGACATCTCGCAAGCAATGGATAAGTATCAGATACGCAAAGGAAATCCCGACTTAAAGTCTGTTACATTCTATGCCAATACACTATCTGCCAGTTGGCACAGCAAGTATGTATCTGTCGATTTATTTGGAAGATATAGCTATGACAATAAGCCGATTATGGAAAATACCTACTACGAAGACGGGTATTTTGTCCGCACTACCGAGAATCATAAAGGTTTCCACCGGATCAATCTGGAGACAGCTATACAAATACGACCTTACAAAGAGTATATCTCCATTAAAATCACTCCGTTCCTGAACCGCTATATCAGCTATGGCAACACCTACACGCATACACACACCAATGCAGGACTGCGAGGCAGCCTGATGGCAATGTACAAAAACTGGGTACTGATGGCAGAAATGAATACCAGCAACCACACTCTGTGGGGCGAAACGTTGACTAAAGAGGAAAAACTGCACACCATCATGGCAGGATATAATACGGAGAAATGGAGCCTTTCTGCCGGGGTACTGAATCCGTTCACCAAGAAATATGAACAGGAAATAGAAAATTTATCAAAGTCGGCTCCCTACCGCCAGTTAGCGTATTCCAAGAACTTAAGGCTTTTGTTCATGGTAAATGCATCCTTCAGCCTTGACTTCGGAAAGAAGCGCAACAGCCAAGGTAGAAGAATCAACAACAGAGATACCGATACTGGAATCTTGTCCGGAAGCAAGTAATTGTCTCCCTCACGAAAAGCAGGGACCCGTCCACTAATTGAGAATATTCAATTCCTGAATCAGGTTCCCTGCTTTCCCGTATTTCTCAATCATAAACAATATATAGCGCACGTCCACCCCGATGGTACGCTGCATCTTCGGTTCATAAAGAATATCACTGCCCATAGCTTCCCAGTTTCCATCGAAAGCCAACCCCAGCAATTCACCTTTCGAATTGAACATCGCACTACCACTATTGCCACCCGTAATGTCATTATTAGAGATGAAGCACACCTTCATTTCGCCCTTTTCATCGGCATATCTTCCGAAATTGTCCGAAGAGAGCAATGAAAGTACCTCCGGCTGTACTGCAAAATCAACATCATCTACGTGAGCTTTCACTTTCTCCAGAACACCCTTTGTCGTTGTATAATAATCATATTCCGCTCCGTCAAACGGAGTATATCCGCATACCGTCCCAAAGCTCAATCGCATAGTGGAATTAGCATCCGGATAGAAATTACGAGATATATACATCCGACGGATAACCCCGTTCAGCAAACGTTCCCCACGGATGATCTCCGTAGTAGGCGCCTGCATCTGCATATTCATATCGAACAACATCGTCAGCATATCAATGCCCAACGAGATAGCCGGATCATCGAAAATCTGATAGGTAGTATCCCGTTCAAGAAAGCGTTTCAAACCACGGGGAGTGGTCAACTCAGAACTTGCATAAAGACTATCTACGAAAGCTTTCTCATCCCCATTATACTTCTGTGCGATAGTATGGTAGATTTCCGGCAGGAAAGTGGTATCCACTTTTGAGCGATACTCCTTCAACAGTGCCGTAAAGACTTCCTTGTCTATATCCAGGTCCAAATTAGAGTATTGCTCAACGATATCCTTCAAGGCGGCAATAACTGTTTTCTGTTCCCCTTCAAAGTCGAAGTTTAGAATCTTCAGTGCAAGCTGCACTAATTCCGGTCCATACAGGAAAGACTCGATAAAGTAGGCCTGTGCACGGTTTACCTCCCGGCGGTTCTTGTAGTTCAGTTCCAAATCCGTAAACAGTTGAAGAAGCTTCTCACGTTCTTCCGGGTTCTGCTGTATCCACCGACGGATTTCCTGCTCCATTTCACGCTTCTTCTCCAGGATTCCCAGCTTACGGATGGCACGGTTGACCCCGATACTGTTCTTCCAGTAATTGGAGCTTTCATCGTATTTGGAAGCATACTTAATGCGTATGCTGTCTTTACTGTCCATTTCACGTTTCCAGATGGCTTGTTTCACACCACGAATATCAATCTGCGCCTGATTGGAGTTATTCATCATTTCCTCGATGCCGAATGAAGAAAGATAACGTTCCGTACTTCCCGGATAACCTATCGTCATACAGAAAGAGCCCTCCTTATAGCCATCCAGTGAAATCGGAGCTACATATTCAGGATGATACGGGACGTTATCAGGAGAGTAATCGGCAGGCCGGTTCTTGCGATCTGCATAAATACGAAATACACAGAAATCTCCTGTATGCCGGGGCCACACCCAGTTATCCGTATCCCAGCCGAACTTGCCGACAGAGGAAGGAGGTGCAAACACCAGCCGCACATCATTGAAATCGCGGTAAACGGAGAGCCAGAACTCATTGCCTCCATAATAAGCATCTACCACGCCAAGCAAAGTGGAGTCTTTCAGGGATACCTCACCGCCTATTACCATCATCATAGAGTCTACCGCACTGGAACGTTCCATCTCGTTCATCGAAGGTTTAACGGCTCCCAGCACACGCTTGGTTACATCTTCCGTACGAAGCAGAAAACGAACATAAAGCTCCGGATTAGGCAATTCCTCTGCACGGCTACGGGCTACGAAACCATCTTTCAGGTAATCATGCTCCACCGACGAATGTTGCTGCACACTGCTGAAGCCGCAGTGATGATTGGTAAACACCAACCCGTCTTCCGACACTACCACACCGGAACAAAATCCTCCGAAGCTGACTACTGCATCTTTCAATGAGGGTTTCTTCGGATTATATAGTTTATCGGCAGGCATTTGCAGGCCGAGTTCTTTCATCGTTTTACGGGTCTGTTTATTCAGGTTTCCCAGCATCCACATACCTTCGTCCGCCTGTCCCGTCAACGTGAAGAGGCTGCAAGCAACAATCAGGATATACTTTAGCTTCATTCTATTTCGTATTAAATTATTCTGCAATCAGTCTTAGTTGTTTCGCTCCCGTACGTGCTTTCAGCCATTCGGTGATTTTCTGTTTCTCGTGGGCGTCGGGATGCTTGCCAAACTTCAGTACGGCAAGTGTAATGGTATCTGTCCGTACCGAATCAACCGTCAGTTCTATGGCATGAGAGATAGAAACTGTTTTCACTGATGGATAGAGAACTTTTAGTTCCGGAACAATCTTTTTGCCCAATTCATCGAAAGACTTATATCTTGCCAGGCTCTGTTCCAGCACCGTAATCTTCTTTGTTTGTTCCACCAGTCGTTCTTCACTGTTCTTATAGAAGTCTTCCATCACCATAGCCCGGATAGAAGAAATATCCACTGCTTCGTTATTCATTCCCTGAAGAACAATCAGCTTTGTTTCACCTAACTTATAATCCTTCATCTTGCTACGGGCAATGGCAATCGAAGCCTCAGGAACTTCTTGTCCGATCAGCACCACGCGTATCTCATTGTCCTTGCTACCATGATAATGGATTTTTTTATCCAATACCTGTGTATTCTCAAAAGAAAGCTGCTCGGCAACAAACCGGTTGGCAGCACTCTCATAGAAAGTACTCTGAATGATACCTACCGTCAAGTAAACAGCCGGACACATGGTCAGCACAGCAATGAGTATAATGTATTGGCGTACTTTCTTCTCCCGCTTCTTATCCACAAACTCTTTACGTTGGAAGTGCATCACACGCACTCCCAGGAAGGTAGCAAGGCTGATAAATACCGAATTAATGAAATAGAGATAAAATGCTCCGAGGAAATAAACCAAGTTACCCGTTGCCAACCCGTAACCTGCCGTACAGAGAGGGGGCATCAAAGCCGTGGCAATGGCAACACCGGGAATTACGTTTCCTTTCTCCTTGGTAGATAGGGCAACCACACCGGCAAGACCACCCATCAATGCGATGAATACGTCATAAATCGTAGGTGAAGTACGTGCCAGAAGCTCCGACTGTCCTTCGGCAACAGGGCTTACAAGAAAGAATACAGTAGCTGTAGTTACACTGAACAGAGTAGTTATCAGAAAGCTCTTCAGTGAACGTTTCATCAATTCAAAGTCATTCAGACCGACAGAAAGTCCCACACCCATGATGGGTCCCATCAGTGGAGAAATCAACATGGCACCGATAATTACGGCTGTGGAATTAACATTCAGTCCTAATGATGCCATAAAAATGGCAAAGATCAAAATCCACAGGTTAGCCCCTTTAAACTCTACTCCTTTGCGGATGGAGTCTACTGTTTCCAGCTCATTGTCCTTGTCTTTTCTCAGATCAAGATACTCGCTCAGGAACTTTTTAACGGCAAAAACATTTCGGTTTTGTTCAGGTGTTTCCATCATATCATTTACAATTTGACGATTTACAATTTACAATTTGCCATGCGGACTATTCTAATTTCTTATGATACGGTTCAGAATTGGTATTTGGTTCAGCGGCAAATCACGCTTCACAACGTAAGCGATAAACAGTATCAGCAGAACTGTACGGTATGCCATACGCAGGTAGATATTGTCTATCGGCACATATTCGGCAGCGAGATAAAGCACAGCAGCAAGAAGCACATACATACCAATTGCTTTCAAATCATACTGTATCGGATATTTCTTCTGACCCACAAAGTAAGAAAGCAACATAGCAACGCCATATCCTGTAAATCCAGCCCAGGCACAAGCAATATAGCCATACTTCGGAATCAGGAAGACATTCATCAATATCAAGATGGTACAGCCTGTCAATGAGAAGTAAGCTCCCCAACGGGTTTCATCAATCAATTTGTACCAGAAAGACAGGTTGAAATAAATGCCCATAAAGATTTCCGCTGCCATAACGATAGGTACTACCCGTAATCCGTCCCAATAATCACGCCCGATGATATGGCGCAGAATGTCCAGATAGAACATTACTGCCAGAAAGGCGAGTAAAGTAAAGATGATAAAGAACTTCATAGCCTGGGCATACATCTCACGACTGTCTTTCTCCTTGCTCTTACCAAATACAAAAGGTTCATAAGCAAAGCGGAATGCCTGAGTAAACATGGCCATAATCATGGCAATCTTACTGGCAGCTCCATAAATACCGAGTTGTACGGTAGCCTCAGCCTCATCAGGATAAACAAAGGGAAAAATAATCTTATCGGCCACCTGATTCAAGATACCTGCCACACCCAGTATCACCAATGGCAAAGAGTAACGAAGCATCCGTTTCAGTAATTCTCTATCCAGTATATAGGTAAATCCCCTCAGTTCCGGTATCATGCACAACATGACAACAGAAGTACATATCAGATTGAAGAGGAAAGCATAACCTACATCATTCCCTTTCAGAACGACGTAATAGAAAAGATTGAGAGCAATATTGAGGAAGATAAACAACAACTTCAATGCAGCAAACTTAATGGGGCGTTTCTTATAACGCAGATAAGCGAATGGAATACTTTGAATAGCATCCATTGCTACCACAATCATCATCATACCTATATACCAAGGATGCTCTCCGTATTCTAACCATCCGGCAATAGGTTCCAAAAACAACAATCCCAAAACAACGAATATCACTGAGCCAATACTTACGCTCAACAAGGTGGTGGAATATACCCGCATCGGATCATCTTGCCCTTTATTGGCAAAACGGAAAAATCCCGTTTCCATGCCGCACGTCAGCAATACCAGCATCAATGCCACCCAGGCATATATATTCGTAACCACACCATAACCACCCGATGATGCAGGCAAGGCTATCGTATATACAGGTACCAGCAGATAATTGAGGAAACGTCCTACAATACTACTTACCCCGTAAATAGCAGTTTCTTTTGCTAAACTCTTTAATCCCGCCACTTTATTTAATGATTAACGTTTAGTGATTAGCAATGAGACTTGGCTGTCTTTATGCTAGTCGTTAATAATTTCATTAATTCTTCTGCATTTGCATAGATACTATTATATTCCTCTATATTCAAGTATGAGGTTTCATACAATAATTCTAACCAGTAAATCGACTCACTACATTCTTTTTGTGCAATAGCATATTTATGAATAAAATCAAGTTTACTTTCAGCATATTCTCCCTCACGTTGCATAGCTCCTATCGCAGTTCCAGACCGTAATAACTGTTTAGAAATTACATATTCTTTTTTCATTTCCGATAAATACTGATAAAGCTTTATAATACGGATAGCAAAAGCTTTGCTTTTATCCTTCAAAACTCCATTTCGATACTCCATACTAATCACTAATCACTAATCACTAAACGTTAATCACTAAACAACGTACGCTGACTATTGTAAAGGCTACGTCCTAAATGCTTATAAGCCAGTTCAGTCACTTCACGTCCGCGGGGGGTACGTTTTAAGAAACCCTCTTTAATCAGAAACGGTTCATACACCTCTTCTAAGGTTCCGGCATCTTCACCCAATGCCGTAGCAATGGTAGTAAGCCCTACCGGACCGCCTTTAAATTTATCGATAATGGTACAAAGTATCTTATTGTCGATTTCATCGAGACCATACTTATCGATATTCAGTGCTTCCAAAGCAAAATTGGCAATCTCCGTATCAATGCTCCCCGAACCTTTCACCTGTGCAAAATCCCGCACGCGACGCAGCAATGCATTCGCAATACGCGGCGTTCCACGGCTACGGGAAGCAATCTCCGATGCAGCCCTTGTAGAGCAAGGAACATTCAATATCCCTGCCGAACGGCGAATAATACCACTCAGCACATCATCATCGTAATACTCCAAATGCAAATTAATACCGAAGCGGGCACGCAAAGGCGCAGTCAGCAAACCGCTACGGGTAGTAGCCCCCACCATCGTAAACGGATTCAGATCAATCTGAATACTCCGTGCAGACGGGCCTTTATCTATCATAATATCAATGCGGTAATCCTCCATTGCGGAGTACAGATACTCCTCCACCACCGGAGAAAGGCGGTGAATTTCATCGATAAACAGCACATCATTCGGTTCCAGACTGGTAAGCACCCCCGCCAAATCGCCCGGCTTATCAAGCACCGGACCGGAAGTTACCTTAAAGCCCACTCCCAGCTCATTCGCAATAATATTGGAAAGTGTCGTTTTACCCAATCCCGGAGGTCCATGCAGCAATACATGATCCAGCGCTTCGCCACGCAGGCGGGCTGCTTTAACGAAGATACGCAGATTATCCACCACCTTATCCTGTCCGCTGAAGTCTTCAAAGGACAACGGACGAAGTGCGTTTTCAAAATCACGTTCCCTACTGGTCAATTGATTATCACGTATATCAAAATCTTCTCGTTCCATTCTATATTTATTTCTTTTCTTATCTTTTTAGAAAAAGAATAGAAAACAATATTAAAGCTGAAAATCAACCACTTAAACCTTTTATTTTTCTATTTCTTTTTTTTTCCTTTTTTTTTTTACCACTTATTTCAGTGCATAACGTCTATCAGTACGGGCCCCTTCTGTTATCAATTCCACATCCACCATCGAATAAACCATCTTTCTCAACTCCTGTAAATCGACTTCCGGCAACCGGCCCGCAATCTCCGAAATCTTGCTTTTAGGATGTACTCTCAAGTCTTCCATTATTAGAGTTCTCAGCACATAAGGTTCTACTGTTTTCAGAGTTGTCTTCAAATTTACCTTTGCATTCTTTATTAACTGGGGATTCACAAAAAACTGAGTACCTTTCTTCGCACCAGTCCTTCCGATAATATTATCTTTCAACAACTTATCTGTATAGCTACGCAAACGGTCTTCTTCTTGAAGCTGAAGTATGGCAGAAAGCCGCGTACTGAGCACCTTCTTCTCACGGGCTATGATACCAAAAGCTGTAAATGCCTTTTGCGTCAACTGATAATTCTGCAAAACAAAGTCCAGCAAAGGAAGCAGCTCCGTATCTATAATCTCCGCATTTTGAATCACTGTAACTTCATTGTACGAAGATTCTATCATAGGCGGATCCTTTGCTTCCATAGCATTCAGTTCATAAATCAAATCATAACCGGATCCTTCACCTTCCATCATTTCCAAAGCGCTCAGTAGCTCTATCATATTAGGATTACGCCGATGCTTGGCATGCAAAATATTATTTTTTGTTATACCCAATGGCAACCCTCCCGGATTAGAGATTTCTAATCTGTCAGAAAAAACTTTAATCATTATGTCACTGGAAATGGTATATGATTTATGAGCTAAAGCATTGACCAACAACTCTCGTACCAACTTAGGATGATAATGCCGTATTTGTTTACGAAACAAACCATTCGGAAACTCATACGAATAAGTCAACTCAACAGCCTTCTGTTCTATATCAAGAAGCAGCTCTTTAGGATTCAACCGATTATCATGCCATTCTTCTTTTCGTACTTTTCGCTCAAGCACATCATAAACAATATACTGAACCGTAGCAGGATAACAGATAGAACTTCTCTGCTTTGCCGTACCTAACCAAAGAACACCTAAATTCGTCAAATAACCTTCATCAACCAGGTGATAGTTCTCTGTCTTCTTGTCATCGTAGCCTATAAAAATTCTTCCGCCTTGTGCATTTGCCAAAGCAACACAGGTCACGGATAAGTCTTTGAATCCTTTATCTCCTGTCCTGATTTTCAGAAGACTCTTATATTCGGTTGTCTGCTTCTCGCAATCCATGTCTCCATATTTTGGTTCTATTGAGCAAAGATAGTACAAACTGATGAACCCTATCTATTTTTTCACTTAATTTCTTTCCTCGCTTCATCATTCCGTCCTTCTCCGCTTGTTCATGCTGAAAAGAAACTCTGCCTTTGCGGCTCACATGCAATCACACATCATGAAAAAAGACTGCACAAGGAATATTTCCTCATGTAGTCTTTATCCCCAATGAGGCTTAGTTTTTTACTTAAGATTCTTGTAGTTCTTGATGTACAGTGACTTCATACCGCAACTTTTTGTTTTCTGCAAAATAACTAATTTATTTTGAGATTATCCCTATAAGTTAACTCTTTTCACAAACAACATTACTGTATCAAGATAAAATACCCTGCATAAGAAAAAACCTCCGCACGCAAAGCTTGATAACTTCACAAACTGCAGGAAAATATAATAGCTACTGACCTACTCCCTACCTTCTCCTTACTTTCCCCCTACCTACTCCCTACCTACTCCTTCTTATATACAAGGAGAAGGTAAGACACAACTAAGTCCGAGACCAGCCTTAATTATGACGAAGTACCACATTTTGAGAATGTTCCACATATATTTAAAATTCATGAAAACAAACCGTCAAAATCAAAGGCTAAAAGAAAAAGTTTATTCATACCTTTGCAGTGCAACACTTTTCAAAAAGCAATGCATGAAGAATCAGAAAAGCCATGCCCAGACTTCTCTCTCCCTTCGCAAACAACAAAATATGAATTATTAAAAATTAAACTATCATGGGAAAAATCAAACAAGGAGCTTTCGGCGGATTCACAGGAAAAGTAGGAAATCTGGTAGGATGTACATGGAAAGGGATACCTTATATGCGTACCCGCCCTGCCAACATGACCAATCCACGCACCGAAAAACAACAGGGACAACGCAGCAAATTTCAGGTAGCACTCAACTTTCTCAGAACAATCACTCCTTTTCTACGCATCGGATACCGGGAATTTGCGGAAAGGCAGACTGCTTTCAACGCCGCCATGTCTTATGTGATGAAAAATGCCTTGGCAGACAGTGAGCAGGGATTAGTAATTGACTATAACAAAGTATTGGTGTCACATGGAAGCCTGACACAAGCATCCAATGTAACAGTCAGCACCGAAGACAGCAAAGCTCTCTTCACCTGGGAGGACAATAGCGAACAAGGGAATGCCATGACTACGGATGCAGCCATGCTATTAGTATACAACAAAGAGAAAACCATGGCTGTTTATGATACATCAGCAGCTATGCGCTCGGATGGCAACGCCGAACTGGAACTTCCTAAAGACTGGAAGGATGATACTTTGATTGCCTACCTGGGTTTTTGCAGCGCAAACGATGAAAGTGTGGCCAACAGTATATGTCTGCCTATTACCGCTTCATAAATTCTTTTCGTTCTTCTTCCGGAAATTTTTCTATCGCATAGCGCAATGTCGTGCGGGGCATCACTTTACAATGCTTTTCAAGAAACTGCACCAATAAGTCCTTGTCCCGCTTCCCCATTTCCCGCAGCATCCAGCCTACAGCCTTTTGCATCAGATCATGGCGAGTGTGCAAGAAGTGTTCAGAGAGAGCTATAATCTCGATGAAATCGTCGTTTTTGATTAATGTATAGGTAGAGACCACTGCTATGCGCTGATCCCAAAGTAGATCGCTATCGGCCAAACGATAGAGAACATCACGAGGCTTATCTTTCAGATATTCGCCCACAATGCCCGGAGCGGATAGATCAACCAAATCCCAGTTATTGATGCGGGCAGTCTGCGTCAGATAAAAGTTGAATATTTCTTTTTTGCCCTTTTCATCGCATTTTTTAAAGCGTTCTACCAACATCAGCAAGGCACACAGGCGGCATTCGTGCCATTCACTTTGCAACAATTCTACCATTACCTCGAACGGTGCATCTTTATGACGCTTCGCCACCATACGGGTGTTAGGAACTACGATACCCAGGAACTTATCACCTTCTCCGTATTGTCCCTTTCCGGTTTTGAAGAAATTAGGAAGATATTCCCGCTTTACAGGATCAATGTATTGCTCCAGTTCTTGCTGGATTTCCTTTGCTGTCTGCTTGCTTTCCATAAATTATAAAAAAAGAATTGCATGAATTACGCAAAGATACTCTTTACTTCATAAAACATAAAGAAGATTTGCGTAATTCATGCAATTCATTTTTCGGGGAGCAGAGACCTTATCATTGATTTGAACCGATGCGGGATATTCTGGGTACAATACGTTCTTTACTTATCCGCAACCGATCTACCCCTCTTACTTTTTTGAAGTAAACATCACCAATATACATGGCCCGGGGATGAATATTTTTCTTGTCTTTATGAGCATGATAAACAATGCGCAGCTTACCATCTTTATCAGTAAAAAGTGCATTATGCCCTATTCCTACCAAGCCTTTCTCATTCTGCAGCAACGGGTTCTCACCATACTTTATCCATATCCCCATAATATCAGTAGCAGTGGCACAACCTATTCCATAGTCCTGGCATTCAAAGCTATTGGCCGAGTAAGTCATATAATAACGTCCCTCATGTTTTATAACAAAAGGTCCCTCATTAACACCTCCGCACGTCTTTTCCCAAGGTTGAGTCGTTTTAATACAAGGATGCAGTGTTTTCTCTTTCAAAGTTACCAAGTCTTTTTCGAGTTCAGCGACCCATACATTCAATCCATCGTTAAAACGGACAAAGAAAAGGTAAGCTTTGCCATCGTCATCTATGAAGAGTGTATGGTCTATTGCTTTCTCATTGAACATCGGCTTTTTCTCCACTTGCTTAAAAGGCCCCAACGGAGAATCGGACATAGCCACACAAATACGTTCGTCACCCGAATAGTACATATAAAACCTTCCATTCACCTGGTAGACTTCAGGAGCCCAAAACCAGGTCTCACCATAAACATCTTCTTTGTGCAGGGCCAAATGGCGTTTAGCTCCTCCCGGCACTTCCCAATGCTCCAGATCTGTAGATACCAGGGCTTCAATGCCATCAAAGGAAGAAGTTCCATAGGCATAATAGAGTCCATCGTAATAAAAGATGAAAGGATCGGCAAAAAGCACTTGTTCCCCTTCCTGAGCCTTCGGGACGGTTTGCGCTTTAACAGTATACACTCCTGCAAGCATGCTCAAAATAATATAGCCTATAAATCTCATATCTTTCATGATTCCTATTTTGTCAAAAGTACATAATAATTTATTTGCGCACGGAGAATTTATAAATACATTGTGTATTATACTTCTCACCCGGTCTTAATATAGCCGACGGCCAATCAGATTTATTGGGAGTATCGGGATATTTATCCGTCTCCAGGCAGACTGCTGCACGGAAATTATATACTATACCTTTCTTTCCGGTTAGTGTTCCATCCAGGAAGTTTCCACTATAAACCTGAATACCCGGTTCATTGGTATAAACATCCAGTATAATACCTGTTGCAGGAGATTCAAGTGTAGCACAGGAACGAGTGATATCTTCTTCTGTATTCAGCACCCAATTATGATCAAAGCCATGTCCGTTTCTCAATTGTTCGAAATCCAGGTTCATGCGACTGCCAATCGCTGCAGGAGTTCTGAAGTCCATAGGTGTTCCGTCTACTGCTGCCAGTTCACCAGTGGTCATAAACGTGCTGTCCACCGGAGTGTAATAGTCAGCATCTACAGTCAACAGATAATCCGAATTGTTCTTGGAAGGATCGCCGTCAAGGTTGAAGTAAGAGTGGTTAGTCATATTAATGATGGTCGGTTTATCCGTATCAGCCTCATATTGAATATGAATAGAGTTGTCATCCGTCAACGTCATGGTTACCTTGCAATTCAGGTTACCGGGAAACCCTTCCTCACCATCTTTTGCCAGATAAGCCAACTGTAATTCCTGATCGCTCTTTTGAAGGCCATCGAAAACACGATATTGAAATCCTCTCGGACCGCCATGCAGACAATGTCCGTAATTATTTTGCGGCAACTGATATTCTGTACCATCCAGAACAAACCTTCCCTGATTGATACGATTGGCATAGCGGCCTATGGTTGCACCCAGGTCAGAAGGGAATCTCAGATAATCCTGTATCGAATCGAATCCTAATACTACATCACGCATCATTCCTTCTTTATCCGGAACCAGCACAGAAACGATACGTCCTCCGAAGTTGGTGACGCATACCTCCATGCCATTCTTATTTTTCAGAACGAACAGATCTGTTTTCTTTCCGCTTACTTCCGTCTGAAAATGGCTTCGTTTCAGGCCCGATGCCGTCAAGTCTTCTTTCTGGCCAGTAGTGCATGCAACCAGTAAGACTACACACATCCAAAGAACTAATATCTTCATAGTCTGTCGTATTATTTATCATAACGGAAAAAGTCAATATCTACGTATCCACCGGCATTTTTTGTAGCATAATTAAAGATAGCAAACTTATTGCCCGTAAAGTGGGCCATACTGAAAATCATGTGGAACTTCCCACCTAATTGTTCCCACTGTTTATCATTCAGACTATAAGAAAATACGGCATCATCGGTCGTAAAATCACAATCCATCTTTAGGTAAACTTTATCCTTCTTCAGTTCTACACGCGCCTTTTCAACACCACGGTCGGTCATAATCAGGAACTTCTTTCCATTTTCCTGAACCACAGTCAGAGTTCCCGGTTCAGAACAGAAAGCAGCCAAACCGGCACGGTCACCATCTTTCATGTGAGAGAGTTCCAATGCCACTACTCCACTGCACTTCGGACCTTCTGTGCGCTGGGTTAAGGTATTACGTGCATCAAAAATATTATTAACCACTTTTCCTGTTTTCAAGCGCAGATATCCGGGACGTTCAGCCAGTGACCAGAGTGCATTATCAGGGTTATGATTCCACTGCCAGGTCAACCCTAATTTCTTACCCTTGAATTCATCGCTCACTACCAGTTCCGTCTTTTCATTATAGCCTTTTACCGGCTTCTCCATCACCTGAGGTACTTTACCATTTTCATCTCCCAGCATCAGCCAGCCATCTTCCCAACGGCAAGGCATCAGCACAGGAACACGTCCTACTGCCTCATGATCCTGGAAAAGCATACCGTACCATTTACCATCTTCAGTATCAATGAAACAGCCTTGTGCCACACCGTGATTGGGATATCCCATATCATCAGAGAGAATTATTTTCATTTCATAAGGTCCGGCCACCTTATCAGAACGGAAGCAGAGCTGTGTGCGAATACCGCCTTCAGGCCACCAGATAAATGTCATATAATACTTATTATTAAACTTATAGAAATGTACCCCTTCCAGCAATCCTTTAGGTTCTGCAGGAATCACTTCCACGTTCAGTCCTTCACGATTAATGCCCGACAAGTCTTTATTAAACTCGATAATACGGATATGACGTGCTCCATAGGCCAGATAAATGCTGCCGTCATCATCAAACAACATGGAAGCATCATGTAAATACTCATCAATTACAAGCTTCTTTTCCCATTTACCGGCAGGATCTTTTGCTGTATAGATATATGATTTATTGCCTGTACCAAAGAATACATAGAAAAGGCCATCATGGTAGCGTAAAGAGGCCGCCCACTGCCCACGGCTATAAATGTTTCCTCCTTCCAGGTTATTTTTGGGACTTTCATTGATTTCATCAAATACATAGCTGATAATCTTCCAATTCACCATATCTTTGGAATGCATGATAGGCGCTCCGGGCGACATGTGAGCGGTGGTACTTATCATATAATAATCGCTGCCTACACGTATTACATCCACATCGGGTACATCAGCAAAGATTAAAGGGTTCGTAAATGTATCCACCTCTTTTTCAGCTTCCGTTTTCTTTTTTGTATTTGCACAACCAGCTATTACAAACAGTATTGTGCAAATCAACCATATGCATACTTTCTTCATTCGTCCTTGTTTTTTAATATTGATTATTTCACTTCTTCAGATAAGGTTTCCCCTTCTTCCAGAAAACCTCCACATTGGTTATGAGCCACGTTTTACCATAGTCATTATTACCTTGATAAAACAGATAAGTTCGTCCGTCAAGGTCAGTAAACAAATGAGGATGACCGGATTCACAAGAATTCCATTCACCCGGTTTGCCATTGGGCATGAAAGGTTTGTCGAACAAACGTTCCCAATGTATACCGTCTTTGCTGACAGCAACTCCTACCTGCTGGGGGGCATTGTTGTATGCTCCAGCATAAAACATGAAAAGTTTCCCATTTTTCTTCGCTATGGAAGCGCCTTCAATACATTCTCCTTCCCAAGTCAGTTCGGGATATAGTATTGCCTCATCTATTGCAAGTTTCCAGGCATCCCGACTGAAATCTGTATCTCCAGGCGCTACGGCAACTCCTTGCATCTGAATCTTAAAGTCTTTGTCACGCGTGGCAAAATACAAATAGTATTTACCTTTGAACTCGCAAACCTCCGCATCAATGGCACGCCCGCAATTCCAGTCTCCATCAGGACGAAAAATAGGATTGGTCGGATTTCGCTTAAAGTTAATCCCATCTTCAGATACGGCATGACAAATAGCATCTTTCGCTCCATTCCCATAAGTCTGATAAAACAGATTCACTTTCCCATCCTTGACCAAGGCTCCGGGAGCACATAACCCATTCTTTTCATAATCCTCTCCAGGTACCGGAGTGATCTCACCTACCTTATTCCAGCGAATAAGATCATGACTTTCAGCAATGCCTATATTCCAACCGGAAGCAGGATTGTCTTTATAAGGAGGAATCGAATAATACATCAGATATCTCCCTTTAAAGTTAACAACATGAGGATCTTTACTAAAAGGGATACCTATCCGGGTAGTATCCCCATACATCATTTGCGCCTGTAACAGAACAGGAACAGCAAGTAACAGAAGTAATAAAATGCTTTTTCTCATACGTATAAAGATTTTCAATTAATCTATCTCATAAAAAATCATATTTATTCCATCGGGTAATTTTCAAAAATACTTTCTTTTTTATTTCACCTAAAAATTACTTCCTAAAAAATAAACTTATAAAATCTTACCTGGTTGATATCGCAAATGTATGCAGTTTTTTAGCTAAACGGCTAACACTTTAACGTCAAAAAATAGCACTTTTTTACCCTTTCGCTCTGTTTTATCAAATTAATTATCAATATTATCCTTTTCTATAAAAGCTCTATTCTGTCCTTTTTAGCTTTTTTCTCTCATAATTCATTATGCCCAGAATTTCAACACATTAAATCCATTCGAATCATTAAATATATGGCTTAATTTCTATAGATTTGCGTAACAAAAAAACTTATATCTATGAAGTACATCACATTTATACTACTGTTCTCAGTACTTTATCTTGAGAATGCAGTTTCGCAACAGACCACTTACTACTTCAAGCATTATAACATTAATTCTAAATTATCCCAGAATACTATTATGAGTATTTTCCAGGATAGCAAAGGCTTTATCTGGTTAGGAACTAAAAACGGATTAAACCGGTTCGACGGATATGACTTCAAAATCTATCAGAGAGGCAGTACGTCCAAAGATCTAAAAAACAGTATGATCTACTCCATCGCCGAAAACTCGGACAAGACTCTTTGGGTTGCTACTGATAAAGGGATCTTTCTTTATAATCCCTTTACTGAGAATTTCTCCGGTTTCAAGGCCAAAACGGAAAATCAGGAGGGAATCGAAGGCAGTGTCAGTAAGATCATTATCGATAAAGAAAACAACAGGGCGTGGATTCTAGCAGGACCAGATTTATTCCTCTATCAGATAAAAGAAAACAAACTATACAGGATAAGTGATAAGTTCAGAACACATCATGCGCACAACCCTTCCGCGCTATACATTAACAATGAGGGACTGGCATATATTGGTTTCCCAAGAACCGGTATTTTCAGCTATGATGCCGAAACAGACAAGATTACTTTTATCCATAAGAACAGCAATACACCGACTGTTATCAGTGACTACAAGAATGACTCTATCCTTTTAGGCACCATGAACAATGGACTTTATGTAATAAATAAAACCACAGGTGCCTCAAGAAAAGTAAGTGTCAACGAGAATATCGATCCGAAGATTATAGATTCGAACCTATTCGTCAGGGATATCAAACAAATAACCGAGTCAGAATACTGGATTGGTACGGAAAGCGGTATATACATCCTGAAAGGTGACATTACACAGCACATCGCCCATGAAGAATTTAACGACCAGTCCCTTTCGGACAATGCCATATATTCTATTTTCAAGGATAGAGAAGGTGGAATATGGATAGGAAGTTATTTCGGCGGCGTAGATTATATTCCACCGCATTACTCTTATTTTGAGAATTTCTATCCCATAGCGTATAAGAATTCTGTTAGTGGCAATCGGGTCAGGGAGTTTGTCAGCGATGAACACGGCAATTTATGGATAGCTACAGAGGATAATGGGTTGAACTATTATGACGTAAGTAACGGTACTTTCACTCACATATCTCCCGAAAGTAAACCATTGAGTATTTCTTTCACAAATATTCAGTGCCTGAATCTGTCACAGGATAAACTATGGATCGGTACTTTCAGTAAAGGAATCGATGTATTGGACTTGAAAACCAAACAGCACAAACACTACGAAAAAAGTGACCACCCCAATTCTATTGATAATAATGATATATTTGCCATCTATACCGATAAGAGAAATACAGTATGGATATGTTCAAGTAGTGGCATATACACTTATATACCAGAGGTTGACGGTTTTAAGATATTTGAAGGAATTAGAGGAACATTTATCAGCGATATATTAGAGGACAAGAATGGCTACATCTGGTTTACGACTTATAACAGAGGGGCAATCAGATATAATCCTAAAGACGGAAAGATTAAAGAATTCCGATACGACGAAGAGAATCCATACAGCCTCTGTTACGACCGTGTCACTTGTATCTTTGAGGATAGTAAACAATATTTATGGTTTGGATCTGAAGATGGCGGTTTCTGCCGATACGATGATACCACCGAAAGTTTTACCCGCGTCACAACTCAACATGGACTACCCAGCAACGTTATTTATACTATTCTGGAAGATGACAATCATCACCTCTGGCTAAGTACCAATAACGGATTGGTAGATTTTAATCCGCAAACCATGACAGTAGAAGCCCTCTATAACCTAACCAATGGGCTACAAAGCAAACAGTTTAACTATAACTCAGGAATCAAAACTCAGGATGGTACACTCTATTTTGGAAGTATAAACGGATTCGTCGCATTCAACCCCAAAAACTTCCGACCTAACAAGAATAAATATTCTGTTGTTCTGACCGGCTTTTATGTTTTCAATAAGGAAGTCAAGGTAGATAGTATTCACCGAATTATGGATAAGGCAATGCCCTACGCAGAAGCTATCCGGCTTAACTACGACCAAGCTACTTTCAGCTTCAGTTTCTCTTCATTAAACTATTCGACCGAAAGGAACGAAAAATATGCCTATAAACTGGAAGGGGTCGATCCTAAATGGATTTATATAGATAACATTAGCCGGATATCCTACAACAGTATACCACCGGGCAATTACACTTTCCGCATCAAATATTCCAAAGACGGTCATCAATGGAACAAGGAAGAAACCCAAATCAAGATTAGCATAATTCCTCCATTGTGGCAAACATCTTGGGCTTATGCATTATATATCTTCATTATAAGCTGTATCCTTTTCGTCATTCTGCGATTGTATACCAATAGAAAGAAGAAGCAGGTAGAAGAAAAGATGGCACACCAGGAACAAATGAGAAAAGAAGAAATTTATAAGGCAAAGATAGACTTCTTTACGAACATCGCACATGAGATACGTACGCCGATTACGCTGATAAAGGCACCACTCGACTATATTTTGAACTCCCGACTTAACGAGCAGGAAGTAAAAGAGAACTTAACAACGATGGAAAGAAATACAGACCGGCTATTGGTTTTGGTTAACCAATTGCTCGATTTCCGGAAAATCGAATCAAAAGTATTCACTTTATCACTAAAAGTGAAAAGCATAAATAGCATAGTGATTAATACCTATAATCGCTTTATGCCGGCTGCCAGACAAAGGCATCTGGACATGACGTTAGAATGTCCCGAACAGAACATTGTTGCCTCTGTCGATGAAGAGGCTATCACAAAAGTGTGCAGTAACCTCTTTAATAATGCCATCAAATATTCTGCCTCCTACATCAAAGTCATACTCTCGGTCGATGAAGAAACAAGCAGTTTCCGGATAACAGTAAAAAACGATGGAAAACCGATTCCGGAAGACATGAGAGAAAACATTTTTGAAGCCTTCTTCCAGATAAGAGATGCCAGCCAACCTGCACAACCGGGTTCTGGAATCGGGCTCACACTGGCAACTTCACTGGTGCAACTACACAATGGAATGCTATACCTTGACGCAGAGGCAGAAGATACTTCATTCGTGGTACAAATACCCACTAACATTTCTAACGATACACAGATCATCGACACCACCCCATCGATAGAAGAGAATATCAAAGCAGAAGATGATGAATTATTTCTGATGTCAAAGACCTCATCCGCTACTAAAGGAACCGTACTCATCGTGGAGGACAATGAAGAATTACAAATATTCCTTACTAACCAATTGAGCAAGTATTACCAAGTATTCAAAGCGGGAAATGGAATAGAAGCTTTGGAAATATTGAAGACTGAAATCATCAGCCTCATCATTTCAGACGTCATGATGCCCCTGATGGATGGTTTGGAATTTTGCAAGATAATTAAAACAAATCTGGAAACATGCCACATACCATTTATCATGCTAACGGCCAAAACAACTTTAGACAATAAGATTGAAGGATTGAAAATCGGAGCCGATGCCTATATCGAGAAACCGTTTGCCATGCCATACCTATTGGTACAAATAGAAAACTTACTGGAAAGCAGAATAAAACTCAGACAGAATTTTGCCAATAGTCCCTACATTGCTACCAGCACCATGGCACAGAATAAAGCCGATAAAGATTTCCTGAATAAAATGACGGACATCATCAAACAGAATATAGAAAATGAGAATTTCAATGTAGATAACTTAGCTGAAGAGATGTACATGAGCCGCACCAGCCTGCATAGAAAAGTGAAAGGAATGACAGATATGACTCCCGGTGACTTTATACGTATAATACGATTAAAAAGAGCTGCAGAATTATTATCAGAAGGCAATTATCAGGTTAGCGAAATATGTATGCTTATAGGGATTCGTTCTTTGTCTTACTTCTCTAAGATTTTCCAAAAGCAATTCGGAATATTACCAAAGGATTTCATGAAAAATCATGGAGCCCTCCCACCACAATAAAAGTGAAAGAAAGGTCGCTATTTATAAACTTAAATATTGGGCGAGCTTGTCATAGCTTATGTCTAAGTATGGTTCTATCTGAGCTTTTTAGACAACTCACCCAATATTTTTCGTTTAAAAGAAGCTTAATGAGTTATTATTACTTCATTTTGAAGATGAAATCACACGAACGTTCATCTCCACTTGTTTGAGATTAGGATTCACCTCTTCGTAGGGTGCCATATCAATGACAGGTGAGCCATCGAAACGGAAGTGAACGGGGCACACACTGGTATGGCGTGGTCGATGACCACTGTGATAGACATTGTACAAATCCCCATACTCATCTTTAACAAATGAATTATGTCCCGGTCCAACCTGAGAAACCGGTGAACCGTTGTTCATCCAGGAATGTGGCGAATTGCTCCAAGATGCCGGGTACAGCAGGTTGCTACCTTTGCGGGCTGTGAGCATACCGACCTCATAATTACCTCCGGTAACACCTCCGCCGGAATATACCATATAGATGTTGTCATCTTTACTTTCCAGTACAAAAGGACCCTCGGCAAGCTGCAAGGGCCTAATGCAGAATGACCAGCTATAGGCTTCCGAACCGATGACAGACGGAGCACTTGTGAGCTTCCAGGGTTCTTTCGGATCAACAGTGGCAATGCATAGTACAGGTCCTGGATCTACATCTTTTCCATTTACGAAGAACTTCTTCCGATCCGACCAGCAAACATAAGACTTTCCACCATCCTCAAAATAAGTCATATCCAGTGATAACCCGCCTGTGTTTCCATCACTATAAATAGGGTTTCCATCTGATTTCACCACGCGGATAGGAGCGCTCCAGTCTTCCGGTTTCATCGGGTTACCGTTTTCTTTCAGTTGCATCATATAAGCCTGAACACCTTTGTCTCCTTTGATAATAGCAAACAACATATAAAGACGCGAGCCGATGACATGCAATTCCGGTGCCCAATGAGGTCCTTCCCCTTGGATCAACACAGTTTCTTGCCAACGATGGTTAGCATCCGTCAGGCCGTCTAAAGTGTCCGAGCAGCGGATAGGGATACGGTTCCACTCTACATCGTAAGTAGACACCAGGTAGTATTTACCTTGATAGTACAAGATATTTGGATCGGCACGATTCGACATCGATATCGGATAGTTGAATGAATATTGGAATATCTTTCCACGGACGGTATAGACGCCGGGAGTTGCCGAAGCAAGACATTTCAAATCCTCTTCATTCCATATCACCCGTTTCTCTGCCCGGCTTCCATCATTATAGAGCAAGGTCGCCCGCTTCTTCCGAATGTCAGAAACAATAGAAGGAGAAACCGGAACGGACATTTCCAGCGGTAAGACATCTACATTGACGATTCTTCCCAGTTTGTTTTTCAAAAATTTACCTTCTTCTGCGGTTAGTACAAGTGAATTACCGAAACAGGCGTCACGAAAGTTGTACCAGTCACCAGTAATCTTTTCCTGCGCTCCATCCAGTTGGGAAGCCACTTTTACCGGAGAGAAATGGAAAAAGTCTACTGTATAACTCTGAAAGGTTTTCCCTTTTATCACCCACCGTATGCGATACTTCCCCGCAGTCCCATCAAATTCGCAGGAAATCGCCTCCAATGCCTCGCTGACCGGCAAGTGACACAATTGCTCCGGTTCATAATGTACTAGATCCCGGCTCTTGATGAAGAGGAAAGAACCGGTAGCTGAAGGATCGGACATACCGTTTTTATCGGTACGGAGTGCCACAACACCAAACCCTCCCTCTTTCATTCGGAACAAATAGGGAGCCGTAAGGGTCTTCATCACCCCTGGTATCTTTTGTTCCTCAGAAAGTCCGGGTTCATTATCTACCTTACGAAGAGCCATAACACAGGCATCGTTGTTCAATGCCACATAATGCCGTCCATCCTCGCTATAGCCCAAATGAAGTGCGTTGCCTAACTTTGGAGGTATCTCCGTACGTGTATAGCAGACCACCCGGAGGGCTTCTTCGACGTTTACCCGCTCACCATTTTCTTGCGCTACCATCCCTTCCGAAAGAGCTATGGAAAGAAGCAGGAAAGATGAAATAAAATACAGTTTTTTCATATGTAAATAATTTGTGCTCTCTACTTATAGAGAACTCATTTAAAAATTAATAAATTGATTTCAGACACCTTCCTGTCTCTTTCATATACTTATCCTATTACCATTCAATAGCCTGATCTTCATCCGGAATCTGAGTATTGATTCTACGTTCAAGTGTCAAACTACCTTTTACCTTATATGGAATTTCTACTCCAGGTGCAGAAGTATAGTCAACAAAATCATATTCAATGTCAAATGTCACGTAACGATGTAGCAAATACGGTTTCTCATCATCCATCTTTTCTGTGATAGAATAGAAAAACGCTTCTTTGGATGGCTTAAACTTAATTTTTTCATTAGCCGCATGCAAGTTCAGACTTTTATCATTACCTGTTCCAAATTCAAAATACACTTTATAGGCTGCACGATCAATCAGGTCTTCTTCTACCAATCCGGCATAGAAAAAGACCCTATTATCATCTACGACATAAGCTGTACGACTACTTTTCACCATAGCATCTTTAATGTCATAGGTGCCATCAGCTTTCTTTATGAACACCTGCATCGTAGTAGTACTGTAATTACCGGAATAATCATTGAAAGGCAATACACGTAATAATGCTTTCGCAAAATTTTTACGAGGATTCTTGTCATAATTGTATGATGGGTTATCCACAATTGTCAAAGGTAGTAACCATTTATTTACCAAATCTATACCACCCAATGAAAAATCGATATCAGCAGTAACGGTATTCACGCCTTTAGGAATATTCACTACCTCCGGAAAACTATAGTTACTTTTCTGTAACTCTTTGAAATAAAGATCTTCACGTCCGAAACGTGCATCATTCAAGACTTTCAATGTATCCGAATCTACTGCGATATGAACTTCACGGTTAGCTACATTGTCTGTATTACCACTAACAATTATCGGCAATTTATAAGTCACCTTACCGTTCTCTTTGTATCTGACATAAATATCAGTTACCCCATTAGCACCTATAGGCGCTTTAAATGAAATATATTGTTGATACAGTTCATCTGTCCACTCGTCGTTACAAGAAGTTCCCAGCAAAACAGCAGCAAGCATCACAATACAAATATATATTTTCTTCATAATGTATCTCTTATTTAAAAATTTATTCATTATATGTCCAGCCAGGGTTCTGTACCAGCTTCTTGTTACGTTTCAACTCCTGATGACTGATAGGCCAGAAGTACATTTTGCGTGAAAAGTTGGTAGGTAATGAAGCGACCTCTACCGGTATATGGAACAATTCTCTTTGATCGACAGTCAACAGTGTGTTACAGCCATAAATAGGCAATGACTCTTCTATCTCCGCATCTTTCCAACGACGCAAGTCATAATAGCGTTGTCCTTCACCCATTAATTCGACCTGGCGTTCACGCTTGATATTAGCTCGCATTGCATCTTTGCTTCCGTAGTCCTTGAAATCAGGAAGCCCTGCACGACAACGAACCGGACGAGTACCTCTCTTCATTTCATCAATATCGCGTTTTATAGCATAGCTCTTAGCACCATCCCAAGAGGGTATATTATAAGTTCCGTCTACTTCATTCAAAGCCTCAGCATACATCAACAGAATGTCCGCATAACGAATTGCCGGATCCACCTTCTTCTGTATATATTGTGTAACTAATGGGTCATTCCCCCAATGGCAATCATTAGGATGGACAAACTTCTTCACACCAATACCTGTACGTAGCCAATAAGATGTATTAGTATAGCCATTACCAGAACCACGATAATAGAATACTTGCAAATTCTTTTCATGTTGCTGGGATCTGTTCAGAAAGTACCAGGTAGAACCATTGAAAGCAACCGATGCATAAAAACGAGGCTCACGTTGTACATACTGTTTGGAAACTCCTTCTTCATGTACATCCAGTTCCGGATATTTCTTTTGTGTTTCTTCTTCCCGAGTTACAAAACCTTCCGCACGCTTACTGCCATTTCCACGACCTATTTCCATATCTTTTCCCGGACAGTCTGTACCATCGTTCATATAGTAAGCATCACATTGCTTCTGCGTAATGCCGTGTGTATTGAATCCATTACCAAGAGGAGGCAACTGATATAATACCATCTGCGATACGCTTTCTTCTTTGAGATTTTGTCCACGGGTGAAAATCAATTCCGGATTATCGGAAGCAGCCAGCGAACCATTGAAAATAGCGCGATAAGATTCAAACGGATCAATATCTTTCCAGCCATTCGGCCACAGGTTATTAGAGAAATCACCGTCATCCGGTGGAGTAATCGTTGCAGGGAATCCCGACATTGCACTTTCCGGTCGACGTACTCCTGCATGATACAAATCATATTGCCCTAATTCTATCACATCGCGGGCAGCGGCGGCTGCAATAGCCCACTTCTTATCATCATATTCCTGCGCAATCAGATGTTTGCCATCCCAATTCACCATATCAGCAAACTTCTCCTGATCACCCGGACGCGGATTGTTGATGGGGCTGGCGGCGTATAGCAATGCCTTAGCACGAGTAGCCAGTGCTGCGCCACGTGTCGGACGTGCAATGTATAATGCGCTTCGTGACAACGGAAGGTCCTTAGCTGCCAACAGCATTTCATTACTAATATACTCCACACATTCATCATATGAATTACGAGGAAGTCCCAGATCATCATATTCCTTCGTATAATCAATACCTTCATCCGGAATCAAAGGCACAGGACCATATTTGCGTAACAGTAACCAATAGAAGTAAGCTCGTACAAAGCGAGCCTGAGCTTTATAATCAGCACGTTCTTCAGGAGTCATCTGTTCATTCATATCAATATTCAAAACAAAGATAGAGGCCTGGCGGATACCTTTATAAGCATCAATCCAACTACCTTGCAGAAAATTCTCATCATAATCACCGTTTTTCAATCGTTTGTAACGGTCGTCGGTATCGCCGTAATACATGTCATCTGCAAAACAAAACGGATTGTATTTCTTACTGGAGACATCAGTATTATTTATAGTCAGATAATAGTATGCATTTGCCAGCCACTGCTCCGAATAGTCTCTGTCTGTAAAGACTTCTTCAATCGTCATTCGGTCTTCAAAATAATGGTCAGCATCCAAGACATCCGCACAAGAGGCCAGTGTAAAGGCCAAAACACAAAGAGCGGACATTAAAGTATATTTCTTTTTCATATATACGATTTTAATTTATAAGTTAACAGATAATCCTAAGGAGAATGCTTTAGTCAACGGATATTGCGTGCCGGTTGAACTCGCTAATTCCGGATCCCACCATTTGAACTTTGAGAAAGTCAGCAAGTTGGTACCTCTGAAATAAAAACGAATATTATTGAAGTGAATTTTATTAGCAATCTCCTTGGGCAAAGTATAACCGAGTTCTACCGTTTTCAGACGTAAATAAGAACCATCACGCAGCCAATATGTAGAATGGCGGTAGTTATTATCATTCCCTCCAAAACTCAAACGTGGATAAGACGCATTCGGATTCTCCGTCGCCGGATCACCGGAAATATCAGCAGAGACCCAACGGTTAGAAGAAGCTACCTGAGAGAGAATATTACCCCATTCACCTTGACTGAAAGCATATACCGTAGCACCTTCCACGAAGAATGAAGACTTGCCTGTACCCTGGAAATGTACATTCACATCCAGACCTTTCCAATTAGCAGCAACACCGAAACCATACATCAGGTTAGGGCGGGTAGTCGCACCAATAGGTACTTCATCATTTGCATCAATGATGCCATCACCATTAACGTCCTTATACTTGATATCACCCGGCTGCACGGTACCGAATGTTTGTGTCGGACTGTTACGGATATCATCATAGTCTTTGAACAGACCTAAAGACACCAAACCTCTTGCCTGATTCACACGATACCCTTTCTCCATTTTATATGGATAAACATGATATTCTTCATCCTTTTCCTGGATTGTATTCTTACTATAAGTAAAGTTACCACGAATGGTCAGGAATACTTTATCCAATCTGTGTTTGAAAGCAAAATGACCGTCAAAACCTTCAGAAAGAACAGCACCTACATTGGCATGAGGCCATGCAGTGATTCCTGCCATGTAAGGTAAGAATTTACGCTCCAACCATATTCCATCACGTTGTTCGTGGAAGTAGTCAATACTGGCCGTGAACTTATCGTTGAATAATGCCAGGTCTACTCCCAAATCATGCTTGGTAGCAATTTCCCAGGTAGCATCATTAGAAGCCAGCACTGTATAAAGTTTACTGGTATATGCTTTGTCATAGTTAAAATCTGCCCATTGATATCCTTCTTTAGAATCACCAATAGTATAGAGATACGGGAAACGGAATTCATTATTGCCGATTTTCAGAACATCATTTCCCACCTTGCCATAAGAGTAGCGTACCTTAAACATACTCAACCATGGCAGATTCTTCTTGATGATAGACTCTTCAGCAATATTCCACGCAACAGATGTAGCCGGAAAGAAACCAAAGCGATGTCCATCAGCAAAGTTTTCCGATCCATTATAACCGAAGTTGAAATCAACGAAGTAGCGATAGTTCCAGTTATAGTTGACACGTCCGGATAGTCCCAAATGCCGACGGGCAATACCATTCTTCAAATCGTCTCCAACATTTACAGTAAATACTCTTGAGTCCTGATTCAGTTTCACAATTCCGCCCAAATGATGTCCCTTAAATGTGCGGTCATAATGTAGTTCAGCCTCAAAAACTTCCTTTCGGTTACCTTCTGCACTACTTTTCTGAAACATAGGCGATTCTGGAGAAATACGGTCGAATACCAGATTACCATTGTCATCACGTCTGCGTTGTACTCTCCACTGTTCCGGCCACTTTATACGTTCGATATTATTCTTATTCCAAGTATCAAAACCAAAACGAGCTACAAACCTTAGACCTTTCGTAAGGAAATCCAGATTCTGTTCCAGTGTAATATTGGTCTGAATGGTGTTTTCCCAAAATTCCTTATAGCCAGTCTGCGTGGCAAGTACCCAAGGATTCGCCTGAATACCGGTTCCATAAGCAGGAACATAACCATTGGAATACATCACAGGAATATTAATAGGACTCTGATACATCAAAGACTGCCATGCATCACTCGAGAAACCGGATTCATTATACTTCTTCAAAGAACCGGATACACCGACTTTTAGCAAAGTTTTACGGGTTATATCAATATCCGTATTCAAACGGTAGTTCCATGTATTGGCGTTACAGTTAGTATCATACTCTTTCTTCAAAGTATCATCTGTCTTGAACATACCACCTTCCTGTACATAACTCATAGAAATAAAGTAGCGTGCAGTAGAACCACCACCATTCATGTTTAAGTTCGCACGATAAGTCATAGCACCGTCTTTCATCAAGACATCCATCCAGTCCACATTAGGATACAGGTCAGGATCAAGTCCTAAACGTAAGATTTCCAACTCCGTATCATCATAAATAGGTTGTAGATTACGGGTAGTACGGGCTTCATTCATCATATTCGCATACGTGTATCCGTCGGCAAAACTCGGAGTGAGTGTACGGGCATTGTAAGAGGTCTCTACTTTTGCATCGATATTAATCTTACCGCCTTTACCATGTTTGGTGGTTATTAATACAACACCGTTTGCACCACGGCTACCATAAATAGCGGTTGCTGAAGCATCTTTCAATACTGAAAACGTTTCAATATCTTCAATGTTGACATCATCCATATCGCGCTCAAAACCATCCACCAATACCAAAGCAGAAGTGCTGGCACCAAACGTAGAAATACCACGGATCCAGAATTCGGATGTATTTTTACCTGGCTGTCCGGTAGTTTGCATTGCCATCACACCAGCCACATTACCTGCTAATGCATTTGTCAGGTTACCGGTAGACGTCTGTTGCAATGACTGTACGTTCACTGTAGTGATGGCCCCGGTTACAGTCAACTTCTTCTGTGCACCCGTGCCTGTAATAACAACTTCATCCAGAACATTGTCCGATGCTTCTTTCATTACTACATTAGCTACATTCTGCTCTTTAATCAATACCTCTTCTTTATCAAAACCTATATAAGAGAAGACCAAACGGTGGTAAGGCTCCATTTTGATTTTATATCTACCATTTACATCGGTAATTGTACCCAGACCAGGCATATCTTTTACAGCTACATTCACACCGATCAGTGGTTCCTTGTTCGAGTCCGTTACTATACCTGTTACTTCTATAGTATTCTGCGCATAGATTCCTATCGAGAAAACAAATAGCAAGGCTATCATTATTATAAAGTTTTTCATATTATCTACATTAATCTGAACAAAATTATTTTCCTTCTTCCGGTTCTTCTTCCAACTCTTCCAAAGCGATCTTACGCAAAAGATTGTTTCCGGTCTCTCCAATATAGAAAACATCATTTTTCTCATCGTAAGCCAATGAAACCGGTTTATTGAAACGGGCATCCGCACGGATAGCTCCATTAATATATCCTTCCGGCTTTCCATCTACACTCGTACTACCACGCCCGGCAAAAGTGGTTACAATACCTTCCGGAGTCAGAACACGAATTGCATGGTTATCTCTATCGCAGAAATAGAAATCATATTGATCCTCTTTACCTTCAGCTACATAAGCCTGATTTTTCACAAATATTCCCTGATAGGGAGAAGACAAGCGGGCACTCGCGCCTACCCCATCCAGCCAACCAGCCTGCGAAACTCCACCGCAAATCAAATAAGGTGTACCGAAGGTTTTTGACTCCCAATTATAATTCATACGCATGATATAGTGTTGGTTCTTCACAACCAGATAAGCATAATTGCCACTTGGATGCATCGTAATATTGAACTCCCAGTTACTATCTTGAATCGTACAAATAAACTCACGGTTCAAGGTGGAGGCCTCTACACCTGCTCCATAGGTAAGAAAATCATAACGATATAAATTTCCCCGGCTGAAGTTATTGTAATACAGTTCCTGATTAACAGGGTGTAATGCAGCTCCGTTACATTGCTTACCGATGGCTAATACCTGCACATCTTTTTGGAAATTATTTTCACGGGTAACAAAAACTGTACTTGCAAAATTCTCGTCCCTGTCATTCGGACCACCACCATCATTAGCTATAACCATTGTATCGCCTTTGGCAGTCCATGCAATGGTACGCATACGTGTAAGAGTAGTACCAGTATTAGTTAAGCCCGTACTGATTCTCTTATTCTCCAAATCAATAATACGCATCGGTTGTCCATCCTGTGCCAGATACAATATCTTATTATCACTGTTGGGATCAAAAGAAAGCCAGGTAGGATTTAATAGTCCATGATTCTTTTCAAAAGACTCAGCAAAAGTACCATCAGCGACATCATAATTTCCACGCTCATCCTTATGACCATATACAGTAGTCACTACTTTCTGCCGTTCATAAATAAATTTCTCTTTAGCAGAAGCTTTTGACTCTCGTATGGATACTTCTACTGTACCTTCATAGCATTTGTTAGGCGTCACACAGTAAAGACTCGTCCCTTTAGCGCTGATAACAATCGCATCTTTCCCACCTACTTTTACTGAAATAAGTTTGGGATCCGTACCAAAATTACTACCATAAATAATCATTTGCATCTGTCCACCACCTTTTTTAGGAGTGAAATCCTTAATTTCTATCGGCTTACTTGCGTCATAAGAAGCAGTCACTCCCTCGTCCTCATTAGAACTACAAGAGCAGAAAATCAAGGACAGTAGCAAAAACAATTGCACAATGTTTTTCTTTTTTCTAACTTGTCTCATTTTTTAAAGATTTAAAGTTTCACATAAATTTGAATTATAGTTTATCAACCAGGTAATTCTTTTTTCAAATTATTTTTTAATATGACTCAGCATAGTAAATCTGTCCCGTACCATTGTTTCATTCTGTTAGAAAATGAGGCTGTGCCGCCGATATCATACATTTCTGACACAACCTCATTATATCAAAACTATCCCTACAATCTCTTATTACCTACTCTATCACAATCTTGACCAATACCAACTCTTACCTCAAATTTCACTTTTAAACAAGCAATGTTATCAAGTAGAAATACACTTCCGAAAACGATCAACCGCTATAAATCTATAATCTTGTTTTCGTTAGTTCAGATACAAAAATAGGAGATGCAACATGGCATCTGATAATATTATTCGACCAGATATTAGCATTTATCACCCAAAATTGAGATTCATATATCAGATAGAAGAATAATGTTATTTTCTGGCAAATTACTCTTAAAGAGGTGCTATTCTAATGGGATTAAGACGTGACAGACACCAATTTTCTGGTGACAACATTATTATATATCCTATCATGTTGATATCAATTTAGGATTAGAATAAAGTTTTGATATATTGCAGTATTCTGAAAGAATATAAAAATGCGGATATTGATAAGTCATACTAATCATCTGGAAAATCGGTGAAAAGTATTAGGAAGTAGGAATGACAGTACGCTTACTGGTAGTTATAGATGCCATAGATACAAATATCTTTTTTTCATTTTAGCTTTTACATCGATACACAGAAAATAAAACGGGTACCTTGGGTATATTCTTTATCTATAATCAGAAAACCACCCAACCTTTCTGCAACGATACGGCAAATGGATAAGCCCAGTCCAGCTCCCTGACTAAAGTTATCCAGCTTAACAAAACGTTCAAACACATGTTCTTGCTCGTCAATGGGAATACCTATTCCGGTATCCGTAACCGTAAAAATCAATTGGTTCGTTTCTTTCCTTGTCTCATAAGTCAATGTGACAGAACCTTCATGAGTGAATTTCGATGCATTACTCAGCAGGTTATCAAGTACCTGAACTATATAATTATAATTACTGTTTATAATCAGTTCATCACAGGTCGGTTTAAAAATAAGTTTTATATCCGAAGAGAACAAAGTTTCCGCCGCATCTATTGAGGCCTGGCAACAAGCATTGACATCAACTGCATTGTGTTTAATTTCAACCTCACTATCAAGAATAGAAATGTCAAGAATATCACCTACCAGCTTTAGCAACAACTTACTGTTACTCTCTATCAATGCCACATATTGCCCGATGTCTTCTTTATCATCAAGCATATCGACTAATACTCCGGAGAATCCGACAATGGAGTTCAGGGGAGTACGAATTTCATGGGACATATTCTGAATAAACATTGTTTTCAGCCAATTACTCTGTTCTGCAACCTCCTTGGCTTTGCGCAGTTCTTCTTTGGCTTCAATCAATATACGATTCTTTTCATCCAACTTATCCCTTGATTTCTCTAATTTGGCATTGAGTTTTCTCTGTTGCCATAAGAAGACAACAACGACACACAGAATTCCAATGACAGAGAAAAGAATAATGCGGGTATTTTGAAGTTGCTTCTTTTGAGAAATCTTTTCCAACCGTCCCTTTTCAGCAGTAAGTTGTTGCAGATTCAACATAGTAGCAAATTCACCGGTAGCAACCTCTTCGTTTCTTTCTTTCTCCTTCTTTTGTTCCAAGAGAAAATCACGGTATAATCCGGCAGCCTCTTCCTTACGGTTCATATCCCAAAGAATATCCGCCTTTGTTTTTCTCAGCTGCATTAAGGTGGCTAAATTATTTTTCCTCTTTAACTCAGTATCCCGCTCATCCAGTACGCTAAGAGCTTTTTGGTAATTACCGACTTTCCAGTTATAATCAATTTCCACATCATACAAATAGTGTATATGGCGTTTCAGAGAAGGCTCATTCGCATACATTTGCCTACACTTCTCTAATGCTTGGCGGGCAGCCACTGTATCCCCCTGCGCAAGATAAAGTGATACATAAACCAAGTTTGCCGTCACTTCATGATAGGGAGACTTGACTGCCTTAAGTGCTTTTTTAAGTAATTCGGGAGCTTTTTCTTCTTCACCCAGATCAATGTATATTTTTGCGGCATCACTGTACTGACAGGATATATTATATCTTACGACATCGGTATTCTCAAAAATATCTATCTCCTTAAGCATGAATTCCTGAGATTTTTTCATTAAACCTTTCGCCGCATAGACATTGGCTAATGCATAATAACATTCAGCAATACTTTCTTGCTTTCCCTCCTCTTTTGCCTCCTGCAACATCTTTTCAGCTTCGAGAAGAGCAATATTATATTCTCCCTGTATAATATAATAATTAACCAGTCTGGCAGCCCATGCCCAATAGTAAAGTTCAGCGTTTCCAACACTCTGAGCAAATCTCTTTAAACGATTGACTCCAGCTATAACACTATCTGTACGATTCTCACCTTGACCATAATAATAATAGTCTAACTTAGCTCCCAAAGCTATTTTAGACATTACTGTATCATTGCATCTGATAGCCATATCCAACAGTGTATCCGATGCCGTCAGCACTATGGGATCAGTCGGATCACTAAAATGCTTTTTGTAATAAGCATGCATGTTTTTGATATGGGTAGAATCCACCGTTTGGGCAAAGACAGTTCCTAAAACCAATTGCAGAAAAACACAGGCAAGAATCGTTTTTTTCATCATAAGCTATTTGTCTGTTGTATATTATAGGATGATAAAGATATATTTTATGCATGAAATAAAATATCCCCCTATCCTGCAAAGCATGGGAATTGACGATTTTTATCTTTTTATTGCATATAATAAACATTTTTTAGACATAAAACGCTAGTTAGTGGATTACAATTCACTTTCATAGTATCTATAAACAAACTGTATTAACAGGAACTCCGCTTATTATCAATAATTTACAATTGACAATAAGCGGAGTTTCTATTATACCAAACGAATAAATTATTTCTGTGTCACTCCTTTCCAGTCATCTGTACGGAAAGGCGAAGCAGGAAGACCTGCACCATTATACAAATTACAAACCGGATTATCGGCCCATGCATAGCGAACAGCAACGGGGTATGATACTTCCGGAGAACTTACCACAATCTTATCGCCTTGTATTTCTGCTTTTGCCCAGTGGAACTTATGATCGCGTCCAGCAATAGAAAAGCCTTGCAATGCTTTTCCATCACCACTCTTTAAACCACCTTCAGTATGGTCAAAGGAAAGGATAATCTTATCTCTATCTACCTCATAGGAGTGGTACATAGGACCTGAATAAGGTATTTGCTCTCCGTACGTCTTGGCACGGGCTATCAATGCCAAACGATGACCAACTGCCTGTTTATCTTTGGGATGAATATCATTTGCTTCACCTTTATCTATGATTACGGCCATACCCGTATTTGCCACAGATAATGTACGGGTTTGCGCTTCGCGAAGTTCCGCCCAATCAGAATCAACTGGCTCCGGAGATACAGGTTTAAAATTGGCTAACTGTACAAAGTAGAACGGAAAATCCTGGGTCCAATCTTTACGCCAGTTCTCAATGACTAACGGGAAAAGTTCACGGTACTGGTAAGCACGTGAAGCGTTGTTTTCTCCCTGATACCAGATAGCACCACGAATACCGTAAGGTACTAATGGATGGATCATAGCATTATACAAAGATGTTGGCAGATTAGGATTTTCAGACATGTCTTTCGGAGGCATCCCCTCTTTACGGGCATCAGCCGCCACTTGGTATTTCCACTCTCCTGCGAGGCTGATTTGCTCTCCATTGGCAGAACGAAGATAAAGATCGTTCGGCATGCCGCAACCACCACCTGTATCTACAATACGAATAGCCAGACTGAGTGGTCCAGCTTTGACTAATTTACCAGGGATGGTATAATTGCGCTGAATAGTATAACCAGTAGTACGTCCAACTTCCTGACCATTCCAATACGTAATATCATTATCATCGATAGTTCCTAAAATCATTTGAACCTTTTTACCTGCCCAGGATGCAGGTATATCAACGGTCCGGCGGAGCCAGATTAGTCCGTCAAAGCCATTAAGCCCTTGTTCCTCCACCATGCCGGGAAATTTCATTTTTGCCCAGTTACTATCATCCAAAGAGACTTCTGCCCGTACCGGTTTTCCGGTAGAAAAGCCTTCATCCACACGATTATTCCAAGCTTCCAGAGTTTTCAGATATTCCGTTTTCATCGCAGTTTTATCAGGCATAGCGCGGACTTCCTCCACTACATTGCTAAAGTCCGGCATCTCTTGCAACACTTTTCCACTTATCCAGGATTCGACATTTGTTCCTCCCCAGGAAGTATGAATCAATCCCACAGGCACATTCTGTTTTTCTGAGATTTCACGACCGAAAAAGTAAGCAGTAGCCGAGAAGTTAGGAATAGTTTGTGGCGAACATACCTGCCAGCCATTATCACGGACTTTGATATCGAACTCTGGTTGTGTACTCGTCACATGTTCTACATGTAATAAACGGATATTAGGATGATCGGCCGCTACAATCTCTTTTTTGTAATCCATAATCTTTCCCCAACCTTCCAAAGGCATTTCCATATTGGATTGTCCGGAACATATCCAGACTTCACCAATCATTACATTTTTTAATACCAGTTTCTGTCCATCGGTCAGCGTAAGTTCATAGGGGCCACCCGCCTCAGGTGTGCGGACAGAAAGTTTCCATTTACCTTCTTTGTTAGCCTGTGTCTCATACGTCTTTCCATCCCAGGAAGTTGTTACTTTCACCGTTTTCATCGGCTTAGCTTCGCCCCAGACAGGAGCATCCGCCTGTTGCTGCAGTACCATATTATCTGAGAACATCGGTGGCAATACAACCTTGGCAGAGATTGCACCGGATAACATCAGCAAAGCTGCAAATAAAATACATTTGTTTCTCATATTATTTAATTATTGATTTAAACAGAGGCATTGCAAACAGCCGTTTCATAATATACAACCGCTTCAATGTCAGAAAGCAAAGATAACCAGAATTTCATATTTGAAATAGCGTTATTGCCCTAATAAATGCAATAATCTTTCCATTTATCATGCTGAATGGAAAGATATTCCTACTTTTGCATAAAAATCAACGCGTTATTTTATGGTTTTAAATTACATTTGGGTAGCATTCTTTGTAATTGCTTTCATTGTGGCACTCATCAAACTTCTGTTTATGGGCAACACTGAAATTTTTACGGAGCTTGTCAACTCTACATTTACTTCCTCAAAAACGGCTTTCGAAATATCTTTGGGGCTGACTGGTATTCTTTCACTCTGGTTGGGTATTATGAAGATTGGTGAGCAAAGTGGTATGATTAATGCGTTGTCCCGCTGGTTAAGCCCTGTTTTCTGTCGCCTCTTCCCCGAAATACCGAAAGGACATCCTGCTATGGGTTCTATCTTTATGAACCTGTCAGCCAACATGCTGGGGCTCGATAATGCTGCTACCCCAATGGGATTGAAAGCTATGAAAGAACTGCAAGAACTGAACCCCCAAAAGGATACGGCGACTAATCCAATGGTCATGTTCCTGGTGCTCAACACTTCCGGATTGATACTAATTCCGATCAGCATTATGATGTATCGTGCGCAGATGGGTGCTACACAACCTACTGATATATTTATCCCAATACTGATAACGTCTGCTATCTCCACTCTTGTAGGAGTAATTGCGGTCAGTATAGCACAACGCATTAACCTTATTAACAAGCCTATCCTTATTCTCATTGGTTGTATCAGCCTTTTCTTTGCCGGATTGATTTACCTGTTTATGCGACTCGGTCGGGAAGAAATCGGCACATATTCCACATTGATTGCCAATATTATTCTATTCAGTATCATCCTACTCTTCATTGTATGGGGATTATGGAAGAAAATAAATGTATATGACGCTTTTGTGGAAGGCGCCAAAGAAGGATTTACCACTGCCGTTCGCATCATTCCTTATTTGGTAGCATTTCTGGTGGGTATTGCCGTATTCCGAACTTCCGGTGCAATGGACATGTTAGTAAGCGGCATCGGCTATGTAGTGGGATTGTTCGGCGTAGATACCAGCTTTGTAGGTGCTTTGCCAACTGCTCTGATGAAATCGCTGAGTGGTAGTGGAGCCAACGGATTAATGATCGATACTATGAAAGAATATGGTGCGGACTCTTTCGTAGGACGTATGAGTTGTGTGGCCCGTGGTGCCTCAGACACTACGTTTTATATTCTGGCTGTTTATTTCGGCAGTGTGGGTATCACCAAAACACGCAATGCTGTCACCTGCGGACTAATAGCGGACTTGGCAGGTATCCTTGCCGCCATTATCATCAGTTACATATTCTTCTTTTGATTTTTAATTCTTAATTTTTAATTGATATGGTTTCTTATCAGACAGACGGTGTAGAAATGCCCGCCATCAAAAAAAGCAAAACAACGGAATGGATTAAGGCCGTTGCCGCAACTTATGAAAAAAGAGTCGGTGAAATCGCCTATATTTTCTGTTCCGATGAAAAGATACTTGAAGTAAACCGTCAATATCTGCAACATGACTATTACACAGATATTATCACTTTCGACTATTGTGAAGGCAATCGTCTTAGTGGAGATTTATTTATTAGCCTTGATACGGTACGCACAAATGCGGAGCAGTTCGGCAGCGATTACGAAACAGAACTACACCGCGTTATTATTCATGGCATATTGCACCTATGCGGGATTAATGACAAAGGTCCTGGAGAACGTGAAATAATGGAAGAAGCAGAAAACAAGGCTCTGGCTATGCGATAAAAAGATCAAGACAGCATTCCTGTATCAGGATATAACATAAAAAACATCTCCGTTTAATCAGATAATGTGTTCTGAATAAACGGAGATGTTTTTTATATTGAATCAAAATTCTATTTCAATAAGAACTTCTCTGCACGTCCTGGTGAAAATAGTTCCCACAGCGAAGCAACTGTCCAACCCGGAG